>ENA-ORDA01000248-ORDA01000248.1-marine-metagenome-genome-assembly--contig:-NODE-248-length-56946-cov-7.560059_pt1 | contig 56946 bp, 39 predicted proteins | sample MGYA00237778_ERZ508506 | MGnify/ENA primary metagenome ERZ508506 (study PRJEB26177, sample SAMN06267891) | marine metagenome | isolation source: Monterey Bay, California, USA | place: Pacific...
CCATAACGCTCCCGTCGATGGAGACGCACACGGCCCTCACCCTGCAGGAGGATGACACTGCCCTGGTAAGCTTCTTGGATTTAAACATGGCCTTTCATCACCACTCCTTGCTCACCTACTCACAATACCTACCCGTTTGTTGTTCAGGCCTACGAATTCGCGCGCAAGTTCCCGGTGAGCCTAGGCCTTGCATCATTCCACTTTTTGCGATGCACATCCATGTATGCCTTGCTTTCTGCCGCCCGTCTGCCTGGATTCTTACGCTCATATTCCTCGCGAGCACGCTTCTGCTGCTCTACCTTCTTGCGCCCTTCCACTTTCTGTTCCTCTGTCCATCCCATAGCTTCCCACTTTTCATCACGTTTCCGTTCCCAAGTGGCTGCCCTGTTTGCCTTTGCAATTGCTGCCCACTCTTCCTTCGACACGTCATCCTTTTGTGCCCTATACCGCTTTTGCATTTCCCGGTCCCTTTCCAAGTGAGCACTCACACGCTCTGCTTCTTCCTTGTCTTCGATGCCCTCAAGTATAGAAGTACGGCGTTCGGCAAACCCTTGGGATATCCGAGCCTTAGTAGCCTCTGACCTTGGTCCCTTCACGGGTGGTCCCGAAGATCGCTTGTATCCACTGTGCCTTCTGCCCCCTTCCTGTATGTTGTACCCATTCGGCGCCATGGTGCTGTGCTTAGCAATCTGCTTGACTTCCTCAGCATCCATATCATCCTCATGCAAACCCTGTACTAGCACCTCCTTGCCCATGTTTTCCCAGCCATACTTTGCGACAGCCATAGCAATAGGAGCCGTGCCATTGTGCGACTGTCCCCACTTGTATCGTGAAAAGCGACACACCAAGCACTGTGTCTGGCCAACGTAGCCCTTGCCTATGGGCGACGTTAGCTTGTAGATGGCATACGCTTTAGTGTGCTTGCACTGAATTCCCCGCTTGTGTGTTTGCGCAGGGCTACACGGCTGACAAGTAAGCGGTTTGCTCGAACCACCTGCATCTGCACCATCCTGCTCACTGTGCTCCCTTTGATGCGCAGCCTCTCCGAGAAGGGGATTCACGAAGTCACAGCGCGCCGCTTCTGCCTGGTCGCTGCCGGTGCGCTTGTCTTCTGACGCATCAAACTCCCAGTCATCCTCCAGGTCCCAATCCTCACTCTCGCTCTCCCCCTCGCTGCGCAGATCACCCGCTCGTCTCGGCGGTGAGACAACACTGCTCGAAGGCCCTGGTCCCAAATCCCACTCGTCCTCTGGCCTGTGCTGCTGCATCCTGCATACGCTATTCGTTGCCTTGCCCACGTAGCCCCTTCCATTGACAATGTTGGTCAGCTTGTACACCAAAGGATCCCTGTCTGCACTCCTGCTCACTTCCCCTCCCTTGCTTTTCGATCGAGATATCGGAAAATGCTGAGCGTCTTCAGAGTAAGACGGCGCCTCTTGAACCCAAGACTCCTCCTCGCTCTCCTCCTCACTCTCCTCCTCGCTGACCATGTCCATCTCCTGTGGCAGTGGATGGCATCTCGATGATGTAAGCTGTTTGCGCTCTTTGCAACGCTGCTGCGCTTCCCTTTGCCCAACATGCCCCCTTGTCTAATGGACTGGCTATCTTACAGACTGTCCCTACATTTCCAGGCCGGAGGGCCTGGCGCGTCGACGATCGTCTTCTCGAACCACTGTAGTAGCAAGTGCACCCTGGCTCCCGACTGACACCCGCCCTTGCCTGCGCAGGTCAAGATCTCGAGCTCGCTCTAGTGAGTGCCGCGCTCAGAACCGAGTAGCAAGCTAGCGACCAGTCACCACAATCTGTACTCACGCGTGTGCCTGCTTTGTGCGTGCGCAGCGAGACGATCCTGCCAATGGCGCAACCGGCTTCACTCAAACCCCGCATGCATCCCGCAAGCAAGGTTGTGTGCTGACGCATCCCCCTTGTGCTCACAGGTCAAGACGCAGGTCGAGTCGCAGATCAGTCAAGTGGCAACCCTCAAACATCTATAGGTAGAAGGTAGTTGCTTGCCTCTCACGCGCCTCCCTTTACGCTCAAAAGAGGTCCGCGACCTCTCCAACGTCGCCGTGTCCATTGCCCCCGCCGACTTTGGCTCGTGGCACGATGTTCGCACGGAGCTGATGTCGGAGGCCAAATCCGGCCTCAAGGCCCGCGTCGAGGCCGAGCTCGCCGCCGCGGCGGACGACAAGGAGCTCGAGATCTTCCGCGACCGCTTCGCGTCCGAGGAGCGCGCGATCGAGCACCAGATCGACCACACCGTGCACCAGTTCAGCGCCGCTTTGGAGGTGGAGTATAACTTCCTCTCCAAGTAGATGGCCATCGGCGTCGTCGTCGCTAGCTTGAGTCCTTGGACTCTGCGTGTGTAGATGTGGAGGAGTCGTTGGGGTGGTTTGTGTGGGGTAAAATCGTTAACGCTCCGATGCAGTTTGAAATCACAAGCTGGGCACAACAGACAGGTGTCCAAGGATGTTGACGTCTGCGAGCGTGCTGCGACTGATTCACGACCTCGTCAGGGAGCACAATTGCACGTCCGTGTACTTTGATGCCGGCTCCAACATTGGCGTGCAGATTCGCAAGCTGTACCAGCCCGACTGGTATGCCAGCCATGCCGACTTGGCCCTGAAGACGGCAATGCCCGTGCTGCACAAGCACTTTGAAGGGCCGCTCCGGAAGGCCCAGGCGCGCATGATGCGCCTGCAGGACGAAGCGTTTGGACCGACGCCACGGTGTCACGTGTGCAGCGTCGGCTTTGAGCCGAATCCAGCGCACCAACCGCGCCTTCAGCAGGTCCAGCGGGCGTTGCGTGCGGCAGGCGCGGGAGTGCTCGTGGTGCACGCGGGCCTTGCCAGCAGCGACGGCATCTTGTCGCTTCAGGGCGTGGGCGCGCGTGGCCACGGCGCCGACATGACACAGACGGGGGCGGCATTGAGTCATCACAACAATGCCATGCCCGCGACGAGCGCTCGCCCGTCGGTAGCCACCATCGACTTTGCGACCGTGCTGCTCGGCGTGCGGGCGCTGCTCGGCCACGGCAAGAAGATTGTTATGAAGATGGACATCGAAACAGAAGAGTACAAACTCTTCCCGCACCTCATCAGCCGCTCGGCGCTGTGCGAATTGGACGTTGTCTACGTCGAGTGGCACCCAAAAGTGTGCGGCAAGAAGGCGCACAAGGTTGGCCCCAAGGCACTCTGCAACCGCTCCAGGCACCTGCGGGCGCACAGTCGCCTGCTTTACGATTTGCACCAGACGGTGCACGCGGCGGCGGAAGAGGACTGCCACACGGCGCTTCACGACCTCGACGACGAGTACCATGCGACGGACGGCGCTCCGTGGCCCTCGGGGACGTTTCAGTGTGGACCCTGACCGTGCACTGAAGCCGCGTGCCGCTAGAGGGCACGTGGAGGAGTCGTTGGGGTTGGTTGTGTGGTACAATCGCTGACGCTCCGATGCAGTTTGAAATCACAAGCTGGGCACAACAGACAGGTGTCCAATTTGTAAGTATCATTAACGCTGCGCAGCTGGCAAGCTGCTGCGGAGCGTCACTCCAGCTGCCGTCGATGTACATCTTTGGACCGGCAAGAAGCACGATGTTTACGTTTTCGTCGCCCGAAAGCAACGACACGTTCTGCCTCGGGGCGAGAGGAAATTCGGATTTCTTCTTTTACAAAAGAATACCAGTGCGGTGCCGCACGCTGTACCATCGATCTCAGGCGTACCACGCAGCAAACGAGTACGCCGAGCTCCCCAAAAAGTGCAACGACGCGAGAGCAAAGACCGTGGCGCACGTTCGCACCCTTGACATGGACGCTTCAAAATCGGTCCATTCCGAGTATGGACAGCCACCGCTTTCCTTTTACCTGAGTGCGTGGAATCACACAGGCGACAATACGCTCCACGTCGTGCACAAGGACTTGGCGAGCCCAGTGGCAAAGGTTTTGGACGCGTTGCACAAAACCACAAAGGTGACCATCGAGATGCACAGCCACGTCGCGTTCAAGCACGACTTGCTCACCCTCTTGTGCGCCGAGAATCTCATCATGTCCCGGTCGTCATTGAGCGTCATGGTCTTAATGAATCCGCACTTGAAACGGGTGTACCATTACGAACAACCTCGCAATGGACCGTGGCGGCTGCTTTCGTATTCGTGCAACACTGCACACTTTCATGCAGGAGGCGACATTTCGCGATGGGCTGCAGCGGACCGCCAGAAGCTCGAGCTCGTGACGACCGACCCACCTCTTGCGTTTGTGCAAGCCAAGACCACCTGCCTTGAACCTCGAGACGCGTTCACGCCACACGCTCGCGCCGCTAGGCACCACGGTACTCGACACTCGTGAAGGTCCGCGAGTGTACGTGTGTCTGTGTCCACATGGGAGGAGGTCGCGTAATCGACCCGAGCACCACGCTGCGCGCGAGCATCTGCGTTCCAGTCGGGTCCGGGCTGCGTGTCGCAGAAGTCAACTTTACGCAGGGCGACCGAGTCAGCACGAGGCTCATGGCGGTGCACAAACACAACGATTGGGTCAGTGACACGATTGCGTGGCACGGCTGGTGGGAGATCCGTGGGCCGTCGGAGTTTTTGAATGGCCTTGCGGGCATCGGAAGGCACGCCCGGCTGCCCCGGCCCGGCGGCACCTTTCTCGACATTGGCGCCAACATTGGATATTATACGTTAATGTTTGCGGACCGAGGCGATCGCGTCATTGCAATCGAGCCCATGGCTCGGAATCGCGCGGCCATCCAGGCGACGCTGTGCATGAATCCCGACCTCCAAGTGCGTGTGCGCATCGTCGCCGCCGCGCTCGGCACCGCGGCCGACGTCGCAAACGGCGTGTCGTGCGTCATGCGACCGCAGGTGCAGCGCAACCTTGGCAATGGCGTGCTCGAGTGTGGTCGCAACCACACGTGCCGCTCGCCGGAGCCGCCGTCGGCGGACACGCTGACGCAACGCACCGGCATGTCCCTGACGCTCGCGCAGTGGCGGCACCTTCCCTGCGAGGAGGTGCCACTCAGGCCCTTGGACGCGGTGCTGGCCGAGCTCAAGCCGGCAAACGTCAAGACGGCGAAGATTGACATCGAAGGTCACGAGTGCTTGGCACTCGACGGCGGGGAATCGATCTTTACCCTCTACCGGCCAAGGCTCATGGTGGCGGAGTGGAAGGCGGCGCACGTTGCCGCGTGCATGCGCAAACTGGCCACTCGACATGGCTACATTTACGGAAGGGCCTGGGGTGCCGACAAGAATGTCGCCCTTTGGGACGATGACCGTGGCACCAAACGGCCAAAGCGTGTGTACGAGTCGCATGTTACTAGACCCACGAGTGCGCCCTGATCCCCATCTCTCTCAGTCTCCCAAACAAGCCGTACGAGTCCACGAGTGTATGAGTTGTCACAGTGTTCACGCTCCAACCATAGCGCCACATGGGCGTGTGCAGCACGTGGTGCTCAAAGTAGAGTTCGTCCACGAGCCCAGCGAGCGCGGCGTCTGCGAGCAGCTGCTGTGCCAACGGCTCCTCCACGGTCGAGTTGTCAATGTCGATCTTGACCACGACAAAGTCGCGTGGCGTCGCCACCGCGCGCAGCGTGCGCCACGGGTTGTGCTTTGCGCCCACGCGCGAGTCGACCGGCACATTGTAGTAGGACATCCGATCAGCGACCGAATTCGGGACCGGCGCAAAGATCTCTGCATCGTCGTGCGGCTTGGCCTCCCACGCAAAGATGCGATCAAACCGGATGCCCCGTGCCCGATACTCGTCCACGAACCACGACGTCGAGGCACCACCCGGACCCTTGTTGTACAGCGACGCGCCGAGGTCGAAGAGAAACGCCGACGCTGAACCATCACGGGGCCAGACATCCTGCCGCCACGAAGGGATCAGGTAGTTCTTGTCGCGCTGGAGCGCCCAGTGAGCGTTCCGTCCCGCTTGAAAGCAGTGAGTGTACGGGTTGCGGAGAAAGCCCACGAGCGGCTCGATGGGTATCAAGGCGAGCGTGTGGTTTGTGCACGCATCCAAGACGACGTGAAACGACAGCGCGTGCTTCCAGTCTGCCAATGGAGATGGAGGCGTCTTTTGAGTGCGCGTGGGCCGTCGCAGCTTGGCATAATCGAGCCACGCGCGAATCGTGTCTGGTTGGCGTTCCATGAGGCTACATCCCAGACTCCAGTGACGAGAATGATTTTTTGTCACCTCCAAGGCGTGTCCAGAACTCCACTCGGATTCCCACGCACTGGGGTGGTACTGCAGAGTCGGTGCAACTGAGCACATGTTCGCGTAGGTTGTACTCCGAGTGGTGTCTACGCGTGGACAATAGCGGAGGTGAATCAGCGCAAATAAAAACGCGAGCGAGGTCGCGCTAAGGCGCATCCCTCCAAGTGTGTGGTTTCCGTGCAAAGGCGCGCTCACACGCACGCGTGCTCGTGGGCATGCACCATTGGTGAAGATGAGTGCCGACAACGAGCTTTTGCCGGCCAATCTGGGGTCGATCTATGCCTTTTGCTGGGGTTCCCGGCTGCAAGGCTCCCGCAATCGCACCTGTGGAGGTACCCTCACCAAACGAAGCAAACGACACTTCAAGTGTAAATTTTGCCTAAATTGCCAGTGGACAATGGCGATACCGGCGACGCGGGTCCGTCCCTTGACCGACGACCTGCGACACACCTTGTCGAATCGCCGCTCCTTTGGGATGTGGACGGTTTCTTCGAGAGCAATGGGCGCCTTTCAATATCGGATTGTCAACAATACCATGGGTTGCGCGCGTCCGGCACTGATTATTTTCGAAAAGGAGCCACCCTCACGCATTGCGTGGTCCGAGGTAGATCCCAATCTTGTGGACGAGCACGGACGCGTGCCCATGTGCGTCTCGAGAGGCACGGTCATCCCGATTAAGCACACCAGGGCATCGCATCTGCCTAGGCTTGCCACAATGACCAGAATTGAACCCGTGTCGCCACAATCGACTCCTCCGTCGACGCCAGAATCCAGCCCGCCGTCGACGCCACTGCCTCCACTGTCGCCCTGTTGCTTGCCGGAGGTGGATGTGCAAGTTTCAATGGAAGCACTGAGCCCAAGCGAGTTTACGCTGTCGGATCCCGAATCGAGCGAAAAGGACCGCTCCGAGTCGCCAGAGCCGGACCTATACGAATTAGACTCTCCCGAATCCGACCCACCCACATTGTACGAGGTGGCTATACCGTCGTTGCGCCCAAAGGTGCGAAACTATTCGTGCACGGCAGAGGACCGAAAGCAGCGCAACCGCGATTCTGCCGCCAAGAGCCGACTGGCCAAGCGCCAATACATTTTTCAATTAGAAACGCGCGTTGAAGAACTTTCTCAAATGGCGACGAAGCTCTCGAAGGAAAACTCATTTTGGAGAAGTCTTGCGTTGGAAGGGCCACGCGACCCAACGTGTCCGCTTGTAGCGTGTGCGGGGTTTAAATTAGAACTCGAGAATTGAATAGTAAGGTTGAAAAGTACACGCACACGCACACGCACGTATAAAACTAGTGGTGTTGCGCCTGCCGGTTGCGGCGTTGCTGATTGAGTTTCTTATCGATGATCTTCATGGCCCGTGAGCGCTTGGGCTTGGCGGTGGCAGCCGCAGCACGTTGATCGGCCAGCCCGTCATCTCCGCCACCGTCCTTGTCGGCCCCGATCATGGGACGTGCCTTCGAACAAATGTGCGCAAAGATCTCGCTCGTTCGCATACTCTGGTGGGCCGTGGGCAGCCAGGAACGCCAGTGCGCCGGGCAGTACCACGCCTTGCGCAGCGGCGGCGGGACGGTGGCATTCGGCCCGCCCGTGTCGGCGGGGGCGGCAACCTGCTTCCACTTGGAGGTACCACCTTCGGTCTGCGTCTTGTTGCAGTAGCGACAAACGGGTGGTGGGGGCTTGGGTTCTTGCGCAAAGGCCTCGGCGGCGGCGGCCTTGCCGTGCAGCATGCCAAAGTCGCAGCGCATGCAGCAAACCTCGCCGCCAACGCGCGAGTCGGGCGAAATCTTGGCCAGGCAGCCGCACCACGCGCAAAGCGCATGCCACTCCCCATAGACGCGAATGGCAAGGCCGAGGATGGGAATGGACACGAGCGGCACGTCGCCGCACGCAATGGCCCGCTCGCGCTGGTCCATGCAGTTTTTGATGTCGCGCCTCAGCTTGGCCACCTCGGAGGCGGGCGCTTCGCGCACGAGCTTGGCAGCGGAGGTCGAGGCGGGCCGTGCCTCAGCCACAGCCTGCACGACGCTCGAAGGTCGCAGGTCGATGGGAACCTCGGGTTGCTCGTCGACGGCAAGTCCCTCCACTTCGAGCGTATCTGCCGTTTGCTCTAGCAAAAGGGCGGTGCGCAATGCAGCCGAGGAGCGCTTGGCACACTTCATCGTACCTCGTGTCACATCGCCGTCCACGTAAAGCATCGATGCCGACAATCCAAGCTCATTGAATGGCAGTTCTTTGCCTTCTCCGTTTTGACATGCATTTGCCACGCGTCGGCACTCGCTGCACACAAAGAGGGTCGTGCAGTGTGCTGGAAGGCGATGGAGCGCCGCCTCCTCTGGCGATTCGCCCTCGGCCAGCGGTAGGAGTAGCCGACGGCAGATGGCCGTCGCCTGGGCACGACGCGTGCGTGGTCCCAGGTCGTAGGTGAGCAGGTGGGCACGCAACGCGCTTGCACGCGCAAACTCGATCATCAACGCCGCATCGGTAGCACCGAGGGAGAGCACAAAGGTTTCGGCCTCCTGCACGATGCGGCTCGATGCAAGGCAAGCAGACCCCGACTCCTCGGCAAGTTCCGCCTCCTTGGTATCACTGGCTCCGTTTGTAGCGAACGCGTCTTCTTCGTCAGCCGTCGATTCGGGATTGGCGACGGTGGCTTCTTCCGCGTGAATACCGAGCAACGCGGCTGCTTCTTGGACTGTGAGCAACGACGAGCTTGGAACGCGCAACGCAAGTCGGTATGCACGGAGTCGGTTCTCGTCGGACAGGCGCATGCAAAGTTGATGCGCGGAGCTCTGCTCGTGAAGCGCTCGATACTGCACCCCATCGAGACGCGAGGCGCGGACACCGTGTGCTTGAGAGTGGAGCCAAAAAGGCACAAACTCGGCCCGGAAGCTCGCCGCCAGCAATCCGGACACGATGCTTACCGATGAGCAGCTTGCGGCACCGGCCATGGTGGCAGGCACTGCAGCGCAGTAGCCATTGCTTCCGCTCGCGGGTGCGAGCCTTGTAAGCATCAACGCCGAGCCAGCGTGCCACTCCGCCGCGGTTTGTGCATCGGATACGAGCGAAGCGTGTGCCAGCGACGTATTGGCGCTGCTACTGCGACGTTTGCTTCCCGAAGACAGCGACGATGCTCCAAGAAGTAGGAGGCGTGCCGCGTGCGATGTCGATGCTTTGTCCATCGGTGCAACCGGAGCAGCACTCGCGTTTCGTTTGCGTGATCGTGGTTCGGTTGAGAGGAGCGAGGACACGATCTCTGCCAGAGCGCGAGGCTCTTCGTCGGAAGCGAACAGCTCCCCCGCGGCAGCAAACGCGTGCATGCTTGCCTGGAGGGATCCGGGTGCGACACAGCGTGGTGGGATGCCCAAATGTCCGGCAGGCTGACGAGCGGCCGCCAATGCCTCGAGGGTGGCCGCGTCCTCGTTGAGTAGCGTCGCAAGGTGCAGTCTCATCACCTCCTTGACGGCACTGGGGCATTGCTTGGCAAGTTCCTTGAAGGCGGCCGTGCTTTGACTGCGCCAGTAGCGTCCGATGGTAAAGCGCAGGCGCCACGGTCGCCGCGCCGCTGGGTGCACGCACGGGTGCAAGCCGGTGAGGGCAATGTCTGTCGCGTGAGCGCAGATGCGTGCGACGCCTTCAGCGTCTTTTAGTGCGCCGTTGAGTGTCGACTCCCATCCTCGGCTGCCCGCATTCGTAACGCGTGCAAAGATTGCCAAGAGGCCTTGTGCGCTCTTGGCGCAGGCACTCGGGCACGAGATGCGCTCGTACAAGGCGGTCAGATCGACAACATTGGATGCGCAAGGCACCGAGTGAAGCTCGGGTGTCGGCACAGCAAGCGTGTCGATGAGTACCGCCGTGCGCGCAGGTGGCGAATGCGACGTCGTATCTCGGACGTGATGCACTTGCCACCCACACGCAACGTATTGATCATGGTAGAGGTCGTCCACCATTGTGAGGTACTCGGCGTGTGCCGATGTCCACACTGCCGCCAAGTAGGAGTCGTGGCAAAGTTGGGCAAACTCGGTTTGCACGCGTGCCGATGCATTCGCGGATGGTAGCGTGGTGGCCTCGGTCAGTAGTAGTGCGCGATACGCCGCATAGGCCTCGAGCATTTCACCAAAGCACAGTCTCACTGTGGCAGCGAGGCTTTGTGGGTCTTGGTCCTCAGGAAGGCGAACGGGTTGGAGCGGCTCGGGTGGCATTGCGTCGCAATCGGTAGCTCCATCGACCAAGGCAAGTAGGAGCTGCGTGATGCGGCGCTGTGCGCGCACAAGGCTCATGCTCTCCACGAGGCACGTGGTTCCACAGAGATCGGCATTGCACTGCGCTACCGCGTGCTCAAAATCGACGGTTTTGACCCATTCTGGAAGATTGCCACCTGGGAGTAGCGCTTCAAAGGGCCGTGCAAACTCGAGACGAAGTCGGGCATAAAGTCGACGCAACGCGCCAGGCATGCCAGCGTCTTCAAACGTGCCGTGAAGTGTGCGCATCGCGGGTGCAATACACGACTGTGGTGGTGGAGGCGGACGTGCTTCGATTATGCGCGTCGCACCATCGGTCTTGGACTCTTTGGCTAGTCCGCATAGTCCTCCTCCTCCTGATCTGTCAAGACCTCCGGATACTCCCGGTCCTCGTCCTCCGACGGAATCAGTGACTCCTCCTCTTCCTCCCTCTCCATCGTCGTCGCCATTAGTGCCGCGGGTTTGTGAATCGACGCCAGTCCCAGAGCCGCAGGCCGCTCCGGAACTGGCTGCCGAAAATGCGCCACAGAATCTAAATCGGATCCCACGCCGCGCTGCAGCAGTCGCGGCAGGTTTGTGGTGGAATCCTTGACGTACTTGTAGTGCGTCGGCAAGAACTTGACGCAGGGTCGCCACAGAAAGCTGCTCATGGAGCCACGCGCGGCTTCCGTGTCAGCCCAGGTTTCATCCACAAAGAGTAGCGCCTCCGGTCGGTACCCATCGGCGCCGCATACAGAGCTCGAGTGCGTCGGCAACGCCTCGCCCTTGGCCACGCCCAATGGGTTTCCATAGGCCTGCAAAGGCAGACTCGCCGAGGGACAAAACGCCGGGTTGGATCGGGCCTGACGATAGACGTACGTGTGCAGGTAGCGTGAGCACACGAGGCACTTTCCCGGCGTGGCGGGTAGTGCGCTGACTCCATCGCGATTAAAGGCGGCGCGTTCCGAGGGCAGTAAAAACTCGGTGCCGATGAAGGCCATGTCAGTATCGTCGCCATAGCGCCAACGCGCCATCCATACGCAGATGCAGCGCTCGTTGAGATTACAGGGTCGTTCTCCAACCGACGTATCCGGTGGGCGGAGCGATGCGTCGTCGTAGCTCTTGGGTACGACCTCGAGTTCCCGCGTGGGTATGGCCGCCTTTTCCACGAGATTGCCCATGAGCTGAAGCGTCTTGTGGGATGTGGACTCCCTGCGCTAACAAAGCAACCGGTGTGCGTGAGCGTGCAAATTGGGCGTGGCATGGGCGGCGTGCGTGAACCTCCACATCAAGTGCCCCATTTTGGGGCCGTGCTCACGCTCGTGGTGCTCGTGAGCTATCTAGTATGGTTGTACGTCGTCGGCGAGTTTGGATCGGTCATGGCTATGGGTGGCCGAATCATCATCGATTTGGCCTACTATAGCCTGTGGGTGTGGGCGGTACTCTACGCACTAAATCGATTTCTCCTCGTTGCACTCGAGCAACTACACGAGGAGCGCTAGAAGGACGACGACCGTTGGTGTGAAACTCGATGCATGTGAGCGAGTGTGGCATGTCGAGCGTGGGGTTGGATCCGTGGTGGGAATGTGATCTATGCGATGCGTGGCTGGATCTGATCGGTCCACAGTTGGTGGGAACACGCGAGTGGAATAGAAGACGACAACTCCGGTATGAACGCAAGGCGCTGCTAGCACTCACCGGGATTGGGCTGGGTGCACTATTTGGTGCATCGCTGATGGTGGTGCCACAGATGGTGTGGTTGCTAGGTCGTTTTGTGCTGAGCGTGCTGTACTGGTCTATTTGGTTGCTGGTAATGGTCTATGCGCCGCTGACGCTCCTTGCAATCTTGATTGGCATGCTAACGTGTTGACTAAAAGGGGCGTAGCAGCGGCGCACAGCGAGAGCATCGGATGAAGCTTCAAGAATTCGCTCAGTGCCTTTTCTTGTTCTCCATACGTTTCGTCGGCATCGATTTCGCCCTGCGCTTGGAGGACGGCAAACCGGCCATTGGCGTCGGGAATGGGTGCTGGCGGCGGACGACGCGGTGGGCGCACGGTGCGAGCGCGGTTCGCAACGTCGCCTCCGCCAGCCGATTCCTTGCGTTTGTTGCGCGTGCCCCGCGAGTTGATGGGCACGACCGCATGGGCCTCGGCGGCGGCGGCGGCAGACGCTCGCCTCGAGGTGTACTGCGATGCATCGCTCATGGAAAACGCGTTCCAATGGTGTGTAGCGTTTGTCTGCTCGCGGACACACTTGTGGCGTATCCGGTGCCGATAGCGAGAGGACGTGGGTATAAGTAACAAGGCCGTGTATTATACTCGCACGTCGCCAAAAGGCTTCTTATACACAGACGCGTTGAACTGATACGACTAGTCCGTCTTGGTGCAAACGGCCGCTTTTGGCTCGTGGCACGAGGTGCCGTGCTCGCGCAGAATGCGTCGCGTTTCGCGATGCACCACGAATCGCTGCGCCACCATGGCCAGTAACATGGCGACAAGCAGGCCAAACGTGACACTCCCTGGACGCACGGCATCGATTGCCGAATGCGTTGCGCGCTGCCGCAGATGCGCATCGTGCATCGTCTGATTGAGTCGGTCGTGCACATTGTTGCTGACAGATACGGCTTCTCTAAATCGCGCCACCATCGTCTCGCTCACGCGTTCCTCAATCGGGGGAGGGATTTCGACAAAGCGCTGCGTGCGTACCATTACGTGGTGAGTGTCCGCTAAGGCGGAGGGCCACCCACCACCTAAGCCATTCGCCGACACTGCGCATTCGCCTTTCCCTTAGCGGACCGCTTGCATGGTCACACCAACCGCGGCTATAGCAGCCAACCTGGTAGACCTGGACGATGACATGCTCACTGCCGTGCTCTTGGGTCTACCGGCGCCTCGCCGACGCGAGTGGATCTTTGTAGCGCTCACGTGCAAGGCGCTACACAAGGCAGTGCTACGTGCCTCGGTCGTCGACACCATTGAGCAACAGCGCGCTCGTGGACTGCCATGTGGTCGACACAATGTTCCCGTTGAGGTCATGTTTCCATCCGAGCACCGCTTCGCCACTTCTATTGCGGGTCTGATGGCGACGCCACTGCGCATCGTCTACGCAAAAGAGTGCCTTCGACCCGGTGCACCACCAATGCATTGTGTTGGCACGCTTCTAGAAACAAGTGCACCCTCGAGGGTTCGAGATCAATTCTTTCGCGTTCTAGATCACCACATTGGCCAATTGCCACCACAGCCAACAGATCGTGCCATACGCACGCGCAACCGGGCGGAACGACTCGCCGCCTACTGGCTCACGACGCGTGCGCTCTACCACATGATCCGCCTGGCGCCACTACACACGTTGCGAGCTGCCTTCTTCGACGTCCTGGGTGGTGGCGTGCACTGTTCGCTCGACCTGACGTTGCGTCATCACCGCTGCCTCGTCTTTTTTGCCGCAGCCCATGGGAGAATCGACGTGCTTGATCGCCTCGTGCACCGCGATCCCGGCAGAGCACTCGCCTACGACTTTGATGCGGGATTGCTCCTTGTCTTGAAGCCCTGGGAACATAATGCATGGGTATCCACAAACGGAATCGTTGCCTGTTCCCCCCATGCCGAACCCGATCGCGGCCGCGACGTGCAACTGCTGCTGGCCCGGCCGGCCGCGCTACACAACCAAGCGACGGTGCTCACGTGGCTGGCCGCCACGCAGTCGGCACTTCGCATTCGCTTTGCGGCCATGCGCACTCGGACGATCGTGCACCGGTCGCCACTGCTGTCGACGATCGAGGTGGTTGGTATTTCCCTCGGGATACGCGCCTCTGGAGTTGCAGCAGACGGCACGTGCTTGTATGGCAACGCCCAATCAATGGATACTCCTGCGACCCACGGCGTCCAGGCTAGCACCGCTGGACGACTCTGTTCAAACTGGCGAGCCCTGCGACTGCTCTTCAGCGAAGCCACAACCGGTGCTTCAATCGCCGTGCTCAATCTGATGTGGATTCAGCTCGTTCAAAGTACGACGCCTCAAGCCTCGCTCGTCCCAGACGAGACGACGTCCTTTTCGCAAGCCAACTTACAAGAAGCAGAATTGCGTTTTGCCGTCATAGTGGGCATGCTTTTATCCTTACTCGCAAAGCCCCAACGTGGGACCATCGTGCGCTGGGTGGTGCAAAAGTGCCACGAGTATTACGAAATGTTGCAATCGATGTCTCGGCGGATTCTTCGACCGTCGGCGGTAAACGAACACGCTTGGAACCCAGGCGTCTTTGACTTGGAAGATCTCTTGTACGTTGCCTTTGGTACCGACTCGCGCCTCCTCGGATACGTCATGGACGCCTTTGATATCTGTGGAGAAGAACAGCAATTGCGCGAACGCCTCGTTGGTCCCGGCGATGCCGAACGAACCGAGTGGCTCCTTGACGAATTGGCACATGTGGACATGCTCGTCAAGGAGCACGCCAATGACGATTCCGCACCCGCGTCTTTACCAGCCACACTAAACACGTACAATGTCGATACGGGTCGCGGGTGGCTGGCGAGATCCATGGCGGGCTACATGAGCACCAATGGCGACGGGGGTGGCGGCGGTTTCTTTTTACGGACCGATCTCGACCCGTGTCGATGGACGCGCACCGACACACTTTGTCGACACTTGCTTCGATTGGCTTACCAACTAAACGGTGTGCGAGAAATCTCGGCGCCGCTGTTTTACGAAACCTATGAGACGGTAGCAAGTCGCTTTGCGTCGCGCACCACGCCCTGTGCATTTGTTGACTTGCCCGAAACGTACGTGTTTGGATCGCGCGCAAGCGAGTGCGCCAATTTTGTGCCCGAGCATGGCCTCTTGGGCTATACGCCGCTGCAATTGGGCCTCGTCACTGTGCTAAAGCGCTGGCTTTTGCACGTGCTTGACAACTTTGATGTTCACGATCCGGATGCGATACTTCGTGACCGATACGAAGACTGGACGCGTGCGATGACCGAAGTGCCAGAGGCCTCCTACAGCGCCTTTACAGACACTTGCCTGCGATTGCTGCGCACCGACGATGCGACTTCCGAATCGCAACAGCGTCTGCTCGAGGCGCGACGAGAGGTGCTGGGTGGTCTTGTGGCCGCCCTGATCGTGTCCCTGTGTCATCTTCCGTGGTCCAATTCGCCGTCGCCTCGGCTGCGCTGGAGATGCACCTGGGTAGTGGCATACTGTCAACTGGCCGCCGAGCACAAGCTCGTGCAGCCCGACTGCATGTACGAGCAACGCATCCTCGCGGCCGCCTCACGGCCACCGCCGCTCGCCGAGGCCGCGAAGCGTGCGCTTCGACGTCTGCCAGTCCAAAAACAGGAGACCGAGGTGCTCCGAGGAGCGAATTTGCGTGTCAGTTAGCAGTTTTGTGGTGGGTTGCTGTGTGCCTCCTGTGTGGATTCGCGAGGGCGTTGCTTTTATACTGGAATTTGGGCTTCTGGGGACCACTTGTGGCGTTGGCCCAGCGCGCCGTTGTGGCGAATTCTTATTCACTTTTAACCCTTGTACTCGGAAGTCGGCAGGACACAAGACTACACACGCGCGCTACTTGAGCGCCAGGCTCAGCGCGGGCATGACGGCGGCGGCCACGACTTCGCCGCGTCTAATCTCCTCGGCCATTCGCTCGTCGCGCTCTTCGAACGACTCTCGCGATAGCATCGGCGGATCGCGCTGGACGTGCACATTTTTGTCGTCTGTGCGCCAGCGTGTGCCCCAGCAACATTGTAAGCAGCAACAAAAAAAATAGTTGAGACGACCTCGGCCGCTCGTGCCTGCCTTGACCGAGCGATGCTGTCGGGCCACGCAGCAGCAAATCAACAGTATCAGTACGGCGACGCCAAGCATGCTCCAAAAGACGATCATGGGCCACAGGGGACGCTCCTCCTCGAGAGACTCGGGTGGCGGAGAGTAGCCGCCCGGTGGTGCGGGTGCCAACGGTGGCGGAGGCGGGTACTTGCATCCCGCCCAGTCGTCGCAGCCAGTGGACGGGTGGAGGTCGCAACTTCTGCTCCATTTGCCGTCTTCGCCCTGCTCGTCGCACGAGTTTTTATAGTCTTCGTCGCATGAGCGACCCCCTTCCACGTAGTTGCACCCTTGATGCGGTGGCGAAACCGGCGGTGGCGAGGGCGGAGACGGTTGCGACGGCGGATGCAACGGAGGGGGCGGGTGATCATGGGCCAATCGACGGCCGCGCTCGAGGTCAAAGCCGAGCACGGCGACCGTCACGAGCCACGACATTGGGTCAGAAGGTACACACAAAGCCACGCAACTCTCTCCCACTCTACTCACTGCTTACGTGTACACGCACAATGAGTTATCGCAAGCTGGCCACGAGCTGTAGCGCCACGTCGCAAAATCCTTCAAACCCCCTCAGCGAGCACAGGATCTTTGGTCGGCCTTTTGAATCCAACCGGAACAATACCCAGCGCTTGAAATGCGGGATCAGTGTGATGCGCATCGCTTCAGGCGCTGGTGGCGCGGTCTCAAAAAAAGGCAGCTGTAGCCGTCCACAGAAGGCGTCTTGCTTTCGAATAGGATCTTCCCCACCCTTGGTTGTGAGCACGGCCAGGCCGGCCATGAGGCAGCAAAGACGTTCCAATTCGTCGGTTCCGTTGGCCCAAATCCACTCGCTGCCGGCCATCCTGGTAAAGGTGGTGGTTGTGTGAGTGCGCGCATAGTGCGGCGTGTTGCATAATACAGTTTGAGCTTTGAAGCGCAAGCACTCACGCCACTTCGTGCGACCTGGACGTGAGCTCTGGGTAGTCGACACCCGCACGCGTGCTCGACGCACGAGTCAGGACCAGGGTTCGCCGCACACCCACGTGCGATGCTGGCAGAAGAAACGACAGCAGCATGTCTCTCACGACACTTTGGCCGGCTTCGCTCTCGGCCGCAATGGACAGTGCCTTCAAGCGTTTTGCGCGTTCTTCGCCCTTCATCTCGGCCATGGGCTTGGCCAACGCGAGTGAGACAAAGTCCTGATTGCCATCGGGCATCAGCATCGACTCGGCCATGTTGGCACCCGCGGAGCGAAAGAAGAAGGCCATCAACCCGTCGATTGCAGTACTGGCCTCGTCCTCGAGACAGCTCACGCCCAAGGTGAGCGTGTGCCGCGCGACTTCGGAGGCGCTCAGCCGCGTGGCAATCTCCCACATGGCCTGCTCACGTCGGTCTTCCTCGTCGAGTTCCTCCTCCTCCTCTTCGTCTTCTGCTGCGGGTTGGTTTGGGACGTGCTTCTTCTTCTTCTTCTTCTTCTTGGGGACCGGCTTGGGTTTTAGCTGTGCCCACACCGAGGTGAGTCCGGCGGTCGCCACTGCTTCGCGTGCCGTTTCGAGATTGAACGGCTTGTTCTTTTTTCGCTCGGCCAAGCACAGCAGCGTGAAGAGCAACGTCGCGGTTCCCTTGACAAGCTCCCTGGCGTCCTCATTCATCTTGATTTCGGCAGCCTCGTCTTTGATGCTGCCTCCATCGCCACCAGTATCTCTCGCGCTCGTTTCTCCCACTGCCCATCGCCTATGACACGCAATGCCAGTGCACAGCATCAAGATGAGCGTCTTAGAATCCAGCGACTCTCCGTTTGCAAGTCGATCGCGCAAGACGCGAATCTTTTTTGTGGCTCCCAAGTGTTGCGTAAGCGAGAGCGGGCCCGAGTGGCCCAACTTGCCGTGCACCTTTTTGACGAGGTCGTCAATCGCCAACTCGTGCTTCTTGTGCCGACTTCCACTTCCCTCGCTGAAGAGCGACTCGCTATCGTGCTCGGACATGGCTTGTGCAAAAGATGCGCTAAGCGTCCAGCTTTGGTTGTTCTGATACCGAGAGCACCGGTTAGCGCGTAAAATGTGGGTTGAGATGGTGGCCTCCAACGGGGTCACGATACCATTGGCTCTCGTGGCGTGCATGGGTCTCGTGTGGTTGGGGTGTCGCCAGTGTGCTGCATCGCACGTCCGTGCGTTGAGAAGCGATGATGATTTGGATTTGCGCCAACGGTGGTCGCTATGGAGAAGAGACACCCGAGTCGCGTACTCAAAGCTTCCAATTTGATAAAAACACGCTCACTGTACACCTCTAGTAGTTTTTACCACTTGTCCGTGTGTGGTCGCGTGGTGCGCAACGTCTCGTACGAGGCGTTGGAAATCTCAACAATGCCAATGTGGCCCGTGTAGCATCCGTTGGCACCAGAGCGCATGCACATGACGCGGTCACAGGTAGAACAGTACACGTGCTTGTGATGATCTCGGGCAGTGGCTCGTCGCACTTCGGGTTCCAAGCGTTGCAGATGCGCATGCAGTTGAAAAGGAGCCATTCGGTCCGTGGACAAACAGAGCGCGTCCATGGCTGTGTTGACGTTTGGCCCCTTCTAGTGATGTCGACTCGGCGTATCTAATCGATGGCCGCGTGGTTGAATCCCCAATCGTACACGTCCTTGAACTCGCGCGTCGACCAGTAGGCCGTGACCCAGCACGCCCGCAGCACCTGAAGATCAGAGCAAGCGCTGGCATTGTGAGTAGCCTTTTGCATCCGCGGAAGTCCAGTGATCGACTCGACGAATTCGTCGACGACCGCCTTGATGGCGTCTGCGGCGTTGCGCGTGGCGCCGGCCTCGCCCGTCTGCACGCCCGCCATGAGCGCCAGGAGTTCGGGCCGATTGCGCGCAATCTCGCGCACGCACGGCAGCACCAAATCCGCTCGCAGACCTTGGACTTGTACAAAGTCGCAGCCACAGAGGGCAATGCTTGCCGAGAGCAGCAGCGCCGCCAGCGGCTTGCGTGCCTCAACTTCGGGTTTGAGGTACTGGCTTCCAAACATGTAGGTCATGATGCTGTCGTGAAACGCCTCCATGTCGACGCACGTGTAGTACGCCGACGTCGACTGCGCCGGATCCTTGCGCTTGCGACTGGGCTCGCGAAGGCACAGCAGTGTGAGCTCATTGTTGGAGGGCTCTTCGCGCTTTTCGCGCCGCGACTGCGCAAGGAGCTCGATCATGAACGAATCGGTGTCGATTGTCGAGATCATGTTGAGTCGCACCTTGGCCACGTCCGATTCGGGGTGGGTTTCACGGGCCTTGTACACCCGGTGGCACACGTCGGTGAGCTTGAGATCGCCCTCGCCAATCGGTGTCTCGCGCGTGAGAATGGGCTCCCAGACGTTGGGATGGCTCGACAAGAGTCCCAGCACGCGCGGTGCGTCCACGGGCCGGTCCATGCCACGCGCGTCGATGCCATCAAAGGTCAAGGACCAGGCACTGCTCTGGCCTGCAAACATGTTGCGAAAGTGCTCGAGAACGGCGACAAAGAGCGAATCGTAAAAGCGCGGACGCGTCTTGCGATGATTCTTGACCATCAAGCAGACATTCGTGTGCGGCGCCACAAGGTCCTCGTGCATGTACGAGTCGTCTACTGGGCACGGCTTTGCAACGTCGTCTGCGCACTGCGGCGTCTGTGGCGCCCGACGCGCATCGCGCTTGGCCTGCTCCTCCTTCTTTGCGCGTGTCAGGTTTTCGGGCTCGTCAAACACGACCACCACGTGCTGACCTGCCTGAATGGCATTCTGGAGAGAGTTGGCCATGACTTCAACGTAGCCGCGAAACGTGGTCACCGACTGTGGCACTTGCATGACCATCACGTTGCCGTCTACAACCACGAGCGTCTGCACGCGCGCAACGCCCACGCACGCGCGAGCCTTGACCAACGTGTCAAAGTTTTGAAACGCGTTTGAAAATTTTTCCCGGAAGACTAGCTTTGCGCCATTCGGCCCGCTTGCGAGACCCATTGAGCCGCCGACACGCGCTTTTGGGGGGCGCTAATTTGCCCACAACCGCCTGTGACTTACCAAGAGGGATACTTTAACAATCACGCGTTGTTTTAGCGCAACCGGCCTTCCTGGTGCGTCGTCGACAACTGTATTCGGGAGAGGAGTCTGGCACTCTCGGTTGCGTCCTTGAGAAGCGCCCGGCGCATTCTCCGCACCCACACGCACACACACTTCCTGTGAGTGTGGCGACTTGCCGCAAGGGCGCAGATGCGCAAGTGGCGTCTTGCGGCTTGTTGCACGCTCTAGTGGAAGTAGCAAAAAGCGCCACGCTCTTCTTCGGAACCGATACCGAAAAAGGGCCCGCTAGTCCGAACGGCACTACCAAGGTCATCCATAACTCGTGTGGGTGGTTTTGGGACACCTCGGCGGTCGTCGTCTCGCCTGAAATGGCACCCCGCCAATCTCGAGATTCTCCAACTTCGGTAACGTCATCCACGTTTCCACGCACAAACGACCGTCTCGAAAAGACGACCGCCGATATCGCTCCATCGATGCTTCAGTTGTCCTCCCATGCGCTCGTGTTCATCTATAATACGCTCGTGGAGGCCAATGCCTGGGATGCTCGATTTTTGCGCGGTCCTCGGTCTCGACACGGCGAGCGGAAGCTGGCATCCACATACTTGGCAGAAGATGCAGTGGATGGCTGGAATGTGGTCATCGGGGCAATGGAGCTTGCACGAGCTTGGGCTATTCGAATGACGTCGGACGTTACTGCGGAGGGCGACGATCCTCACCGACTAGACCGCAACACGCGGATTCGACTGGCCGTGTGCATCAACATCGCGTGGAAATTTGAACGATCCACGTACAGCTACTTTTCCAAGCGATTTACCGACGTAGGCGAGGCGCACGGCTGGCCAAACCTTGAAGATGGACACACGCGCGAGCTGGCATTTTTGGGCTATGGGTTTCTCTACCCCGGCGAGCAAGCTGCAATCGGCGACTTTTCAGACGAAAATCGAGACCAGGTCAAGCAACTCTACGACACCATGCTAAAACTTGAGGTCGATTTGATCAGTACAGTTCCGCTGTTTTCAATGCTCACAAACAATGTACAAACGCGCTCCGAGTCGCTCATCGAGCAGTTGTACTTGGACAAGGAGATCACGAGTGCAGTGGGAATGACGATTCGATCCATCCTGCCCTTTTTTGTACGCGTAGCCGTCTGTGCCGACTTGTACAAGACCGTTGCGTCCAATGAGGAAATTGGCCACGAGGCGCTCGTTTGTGCCGCGTCCTATTGTGTGGCAACTGCAGTGCCCAGTGATCCGGAACGGTGTACAATCGATGCGCGGCGTCGTCCACCACTCTTTTGCCAAGACGTGCGCCAAGTCGCGCACACCCTTTTGTCGAGCGCGCTCACGTACACTGAAAGCACCTATGCACGCTTTGGTTGCTATGGCGACGCCTCGTGGGTCGGTCACGTATACGTGAGTAACGCCACTCTGTGCAATGCCAGAGTCGCACTCCGGAGTGCGGGTGTCCGTTGAAGCCAGTTTGGCAGTGTATAATTCGAACGCGTGTTTAACCAACAAGCATCAAGTTTTACACACACACACACGCACACACACACACTCTGAACGACGTACTCGTATAGTTCTCACGGTCCAAATTAGCGCAGCGACACTCATCTCCGTCCTAGCTGCGCAAGTTCGGTCACCGACAGCGCGCGAGTTGAGGAAACGCGCAGACTGTCAGAGTAGGCCGGCGGGGACGTCTTGTCCTCGTCGTCCATCATCGGCATCGGTTCGCCCTCTGGGATGCGTGTCTCCGGAGGCGGTCGCATCAGCGGCTCCCCGCTTCCGTCCTTGGCGTACGACCGGGCATCATAGTAGCTGTTGTAAATGTCGAGGAGCAGCCGCTTGGTCTCGTCCGTGCACGCGCCGTCGTCGCGAAGCCATCTCCCATCATAGGCAGGGTAGCGGAATTGGACGCCCCGTCTGTAGCCACTCGGATTGACGAGCCAGACACCGAGTCGATAGGTTCCCGCGAGGAGCATGCCAAATGGAAAGATCCAGTAGCCCGCTCCAAGCCAAATGAGCCCGGGTCCACCAAGGAAGAGGATCTCGACAATGGACCACGCGCCGTGCGCCCACATGGGGGAGTAGAAGCCGAAGCCTTCCCACTTGCGTCCCAGCACGCACTTGAAGGAATAGGTGCGCCAGACGAATTCGGGAATGGCGCGATGAAAGCGCCAGACGAGCGCCACGAGGACAAGGGGCGCGATCTTTCCGAATCCGAGGACGAGACCAAAGTAGATGCCCACGCCGCGCATCTCGTACGGTTGCGACCCCTTGTTCAGTGCGTGAATGGCAATGAAAAAGTGCGTCAGTGACTCAAAGAAATCGACAACAAGCGCACCCACGACAAAGGCGTAGATTACCGCGCGAGGCGACGGCTTCCACGAGACGCAGGGCAGTTGGCCGAAGCGTGGCGTGTAGCTCCGGTCGCCCTTTACGATGGCGTCGTAGATGCGATTCGGCTGCAAGATGGCCACGGGCTCGTACAAGAAGAGCCAGCTGCGGTATCCGGACCAGTACAGGGCGGCAACGTAGATGATGAGCACGACGATCCCGATCAGCGGAAGCGTGTAGCCAGCCTCGTTCCAGTGCGCGCCGTGGGAACGAATCACGTACAGCGGGAACAGGAAGAGCTCCCGAAACGTAAACTCCTCGCATTGGAGACCGTCCTCGCAGCCGAGGGCGATGGAGTACGTGAGGTCGTGAGTGGCGTTGTCGTACGTGACCACTCGGATCGAAAAGTGGTCCGAGTCGCAGTCCTTGAGCTGGCCGGCATTGAACATGCGGGCTTGGCCCTTGGGCAAGAGCGGAAAGTAGGCGTGCTGGGTAAACGGCTCGAGGACTCCAGATTGGTAGGTCATCGGCTTTGGCCACAGGTTGTGTGTGTAGTTGGGCTGATCCCAGCCGTGGTAGCCGTCGGGCGTGCGCAACGATGCACAACCTCCACATCCGACAAGCACGTCGAAGGTAAGAGGCGAGTATTCCTCCCTGAACACGACGCTAAACTCGATGTTCTTTCCCTGCTCGATGTAGTCCTGGATGTCCACCAGGTCGATCTCGATGCCAGCGGTGCCTCTGAGGTAGACGGCTTGAGATACGTGCAATTTTGTCGGGTGCGGTGGATGGCAGCAGTTGAACTCGCAGTCGCCGCCGTACCCCGGCACGTGCGTCAACAGCAGGGTGCTGAGCGACAGCATTGGCGCGCCAGTTTGTTGCTAGAACGTGTGCGCTAAGCGGGTTATCGCGCGACTGGGTGGTGTAGCGATTCGTGTGCGACCCGACTCCATGTCCACGTTGGTGGAGCACGTCAAGCGCTGCGTCATCGGCAATGGCCCCAGGTTCCCCACCGACAACTACAAGGGTGGCGACATGAGCGCCGCGTGCCAGTGGGACTGCTACCGCCGCGCCACCATGCTCGAGCCAATGGCCGAGGCCATCTTCCGCGACAGAATACCGGGCGACTTTTTGGAAGCGGGCGTCTTCAAGGGCGGCATCGCCATTGCCATGGCCGCGATGATGCTCGCGGAAGAACCTGCCGGGTCGCGCACCATGTGGCTGGCAGACTCCTTTGACGGGCTGCCCAATGTGAGCACGCCCGTCAGCGCCGATGTTGACGCGATCGTGCGCAAGGAGAATCGGCGCGCGCGCTGGAGGCGGGGTCTCTTCAACGGCTCGCAACCCAAGGTGACGTCGTACCTCCAAAAGTGCCTGCGCGACCCGGCCGGCAAGCCGCTACGCGGCCGGCACCGCGTGCGGCTGCTGCCCGGCTTCTTTGAGGACAGCCTGCCAGGTCCCGTGCGTGCGCTCGCGCTGCTGCGCGTCGACGGCGACCTGTACACGTCCATCACCAGCACGCTGTGGCATCTGTGGCCGCTGCTGAGCGACGGCGGGTTTGTGGTCTTCGACGACTGGAAATTCGAGCAGTCCAAGCGTGCCATCCTCGACTTTCGCGAGTATATGGACATCGACACTCCAATTTTGTTTGCTAATGAAACACTCGACCCGATGGCGTACTGGCGCAAGGCGCCACGTCGCGCAAACCAGCTGCCGTAGCTGCATGAGTATTTTTTTGTGCTCGGGTTTTGCGTCGGGCTGACTACGGGTGGACCGGGTGACAACAGCAGTGCAACTCTTACAAAAAAGTCCACAGCCACGACCCTAGCCAAGCCATGCTTGGGATTTGGTAGAGAGACGGGTTAGGGGTGGACGGGCGCCGGCGGCGGGAGCGCTCCTTCTGCCGCCTCGGCCGCCGCCGCCGCCGCCTCGGCCTCCCTTGCCGCTGCCTCGGCCGCACGCTTCTCCTTGGCCGCCTGGGCCCCGGCGATGATGGCGTCGAGCGCGGCATCGTCGCAGGTCTCCCACGCCGAGTGGTTGGGAAGCACGGCGCCCGTGGCGAGCGTGTTGACGGCCGCCAACTGCTGAGCAAGTCGGTTGCCCTTGGCCGCGTGCATGAACCCGTCGTAAACGCGGCGGTGTGTGACCTCGTGAATCGTCGAATTGGGTCCAACGTGCGTCGCCTCGTAGACGCCCGCATCGCGCTGCGTCCCAGGGGCCGTCTTGCCCTCCTCGCGCGCGGCCGCTCGCTTGTGCGGCTGGGTGATCAGCCCCAGGACCGTGCTGCGGCCACGCTTCGTGCGCGACCGCTTGACGGGAGCGTGGCCCTCTTGCAGCCTCGACACAAACCCGAGGACCTTGGCGCCTTCAGCGCGGTGCTGGTTGGCCTCGTGCTCCGCCTGCGTCGCCTCCTTTTCGAGCTCCTTGATCTGTGCCCAGGTGCTCACGGCACGCTGATCGAGAATGTTTGCCTTTTGCATCAGCTCGGCCTCGTATCGGCGCACCTCCTCGACCGCGTTGCTCTCCTCGGTGTTGCGAAGGACGGATTCGGACAGGATCTCGAGGCTCTTGAAATTTTGCTTGACCTCCGTATGGGTAAAGTCCCGGCCGCGGAGATTGTGCGGCTGCGATTTCATCCTTTGGCGCACGTTGTCGTCAAGAACGTCCGCACCCTTCTGGATCGGCCCCTGGTACTCAAGGAGGTCCTCGCGACCCGCATTCAGAAGGTCCCTCCTCAGATCGAACGAATGACCGACTTGAGTGTAGCTGTCGCACAAAGCGACAACTCGCTGCACCAAATCCTTGTCTCCCATGCTATGGAGGGTCGCGCGGATCCGCTCGCCCTTGAGCGTGTGGTCTTCGTCGCGTGGCATCGAGAGCTCGTGGTCTCTATTTTTCAAGAAGATGTCGAACGACTTCTGGCAAGCCTCGGGCACTTCATCGGCGGTGGGCATTGGCTCGAGAGCGCTCAACGGATCGTCATTATTTGGGTGGACGACAAGTGGCGCGACGAGAACAGCGTTGACCGCTTCGGGCGCTGGCGGCGGAGTGTCCGCGAGCACGGGGACGAGTGTTTGGACTGGGGCCGGCTGGACCGCTTCACACGTGGCCATTGCAGGGCAGCCAAAGGGGTGGGCACATGTCCACGTGACATGCCGCAAGGAGGTTGCAAAAGTGCTCGGGTTTCTAAGAGTTGGGTAAAGTCTTTGAAAGTGGGGCAAAACCTTTAGCTTTTTTCTAACTCGAAGTGCCCGGGTTTTTGGGGCAGCCCAAGAGTAAAGAGAACGTCTCACCTTTAGAATTTTTTCAGGGGGATGTTAGAAGCCGGGACGCAAAGTTAGAAAAAAATTCTAAAAGTTGGTTGGTTCTTCTACCTCCCCTGCTGAAAAATTCTAAAGGTGAGACGTTCCCTTTACTTTTGCCAGGGCCCCAAAACCCGGGCACTTCGAGTTAGAAAAAAGCTAAAGGTTTTGCCCCACCTTTACAGGTTTAGCCCAACTCTTAGAAACCCGAGCACTTTTTTTCGAATCGAAGTGCCCGGGTTTTTGGGCCAGCCCAAGAGTAAAGGGAACGTCTCACCTTTAGAATTTTTTCTGAGGGGTGGTAGAAGAACCAACCAACTTTTAGAAACCCGAGCACATTCTAGTGCACCGTGTAGGCCCAGCCGGCCTCCACGGCCTTGGAGGCATAGTGCGCCAGGTGCTTGCCGCCCTCCTTGGAGTGGTAGTAGAGCACGTGCAAAATCGGTGCGTGCGTCTGCAGCTTCGCGATGGCCTCGGCGTCCAGGTGCGCGTAGGAGTTGACCAAATTCGCCAGCACGCGGATGCGGTCCTCGAGCTTGACCTTGGCCTTGTCGTAGGCGTTGGGGTTGAAGCGGAACACCACCACGGGGATCATGGTGCCGTCGACGCGGCCGGCGGAGCCGGTGGCGGCGCCCTCGTGCTTGCAGCGCTCCTGCACCGACTGGAAGGTGTCCTCGACCTTGCCCGTCTCGCACTCGGAATCGCGATCGACGTGCGAGTCCTCATCGACCTCGACGGTGATCACGAGGAGGGCGCGGCCGTGTTCGTCGCGGAGGATCCAGAGGCCATCGGGGAAGCGGTTGGTGGTGGTGTCGCACTCGCGACGGCGCTTTTTCGCGCTCGAGGTGCCCAGGCCGCCGCCCTTGCGCTCGTCGCGCTGGTCGGGCGGGAAGGGCGTCGTCCCGTCGGAATAGGTGACCAGGGGCAGCAGCTGGTCGAACACAACGTCCTCCCAGCGCTGCGACGTGACGGGGCCGTCGTGGCCGTTGGCCGCGGCCTCCCTTTTGAGGTGCGTTTCGCACGTAGGGCACAGCCCGTTGCCCCCGTGCTGCGGCTGCCGCTTTGCCCAGAGCCCCATGGTCTTGCAGTGCGTGCAAAAGCCGTTGCCCGTCGCCTCGCCCACGCGAAACCCGCCGCCGTGCCGGTTGCAGTGCTTGCCGTCTTTTGAGGCCACGCTGGTGCACGGGGCGCCCGAGTCGAGGGTGGCAATGCAGCACGGCAGGAAGGCAAACCCGCCCGGCCTGGACTTGGAGGCCACGCGCACGAGGCGCGTGGGACCAAATTCCTTGAGCTCGCTTCCCTTGGCACGCTGGAACTTTTCGCCATAGTAGGCCGTGTCCGGCTCGGCGTCGGCCGCGTGCGCGGGCCGGAGCGGCAGTCCACGCGTGTGCGGCCGTTCCTGGGCCATCGCGTGCAGCTTGGCGGCGATGGCGGCGTCGACTTCGGCCTGCTTGGCCGCCACCGCGTCGGCACAAGCCCGCTCGTCGTCAAAGAGCCCGACGTGGATCGTCTTGGCCCTCTTGCCGACGCGGACGCTCCGGTCGAGCACGACGCCTAGCCACTTGGACGATTTTTCGTCCCATCGGACGCCCGGAAAGTCCGAGTGCGGTCTCCCGGGCTTGCGATGGTTTGGCATGTGCAAAGGGATGCTCTTTAGACACACACACACCCACGCTGCCACCTCCCGCAAGGGTACCGACACACAACACAACACAACACACTCACACGCCCTTCACACACACACGACCCGACGCAACACACAAGCACTATCGTCAAAACTCGGCGTTGAGCACCAGTCGAGGCGGACACTGCTCCTCAATCACCTCTTTAATGTCCAAGCCGCGAAGCTTTTGGTACAGCGTGTAGTTGTAGAGGTCGTGGAAGACGAGCATCGCTGGCAGTGCCGTGACCTCAAGTTCCTCGGCGAGCTCGGAGCTCGTCGCGTCGTTGTACTTCCACTCAAAGGAACGAAAGTTTTGTGCCGCGTCGATGTCTAAAGTCGCCTTTGGGCAGAGCGCGCACTGCTCTGAACCAAACTGAATCACGAGTGGCGTCGCCACGTCTAGGGTGGCACGTGCTGCGAGGTGTGCCTGAATCGTCTCGTTTTTTGTCCACTCTGGGGGAGCATCGTCATTGCCGGGAGGCACCGGGCACGCCACACGAGCCTGCTGCGTGATCAAGGGGGGCATGCGGATGGCACGCACACTGCTCTGCCTGCCCAAGACACGCGGCAAGCGGCAAGCGCGTGCATAGCGCGTGCACGCGCACTCTTGCGGAGCGTGCACGGCTGCGCTCACGCAAGTGTGTGCAGTGAGCGATCCGCCGGCCACCGGCACCTCGACACACCCCGCAATGAATTTGGGCACAACCAAGATGGAGTACAATCGGGTGAGATTTGAATGTTATAAGCGGTGTGCTAAAGAATTCGTCGACGGAGAGACCTACGATGGGAACGAGCTGGCGAACATGTTACATGACCTACGCTGGCCGGAGGTGCCCCGTGCGTTTTCGGTCGCCCTTTTTCACGCCGCGCGCAAAGGTCCGTTGCGCCCTGGGCTCGGCGACGAGTTCAAAAAGCTGATCGACTATGTCACGTTCCTTGCCTTTGGGTCGACCGAGCGCGAAGTCGTGCAACCGTGGTATCTTAAGAATTGGGATGATTTTTTCGTGTCGTGCGTCGACGGCATCCTGAGTCTAAACAGTCGTGCCGACGTGGACGAACTCAAGCGTCGCGAACCGGCGATTCGTCGCGCGTTTGAGGGCGTTCTGGAGCTCCTCAAGGGTGCTCGCAAGTACATGAGCCTGAGTCGGTTGGCACACTCGGAGCCGGTTCACGCACTGCTCGTGGCCGCGGGTCACTCGTCAAACTCCTTTTTGTGGCATGGCCACCTCCAAATGTCGGATCCGATTTGCGAGGTGTCGCCTAGCTCTCTTGCGGTTGCAGAGCGCAAGATTACGCTCGCGCACGTCTTCATGATGGAGGTCGTGTCCGAGGCCGTCCTGGCCACGCACGACGACGTCGTAATCTCGTGGAAGCGTGCCTTTGGCCACTATGCCGGTGCCAGTCGCTGGCGCAGGTTTGCACAGAGGTGTAACAAGTATGCACTAAAGCGCGACTTCAAGGCGCTCAAGACGGCGATGCTCGAGGCCCAAGTGGAAACCTCCTACAAGCGAGCACGTAGCGACGTGATCACTGCGGTGGCGCTCTTGGATCGTCAAAACCTCATCTCCCCAACAACGGGAACGTTTCCGACTCCTCCCAGCTCGCAAAAGCGCAAGCGCGTGGAGGAGTTTCACGCCTTTTCGCAAATGGCGTGTGAAGAGTCGCAAAATCTCTACTCATTCCTAGACGCCTCGCAGCCGTCAGCCGGACTGTGTCACTGAGTCGTGTCGGGATTTAGCCCACAACACGTTTGTGTTGTTAAGTGCGTGCGTAAAAGTAAGAATGTTGGATTCTGCGCAAGCCTATCCGGGAGAGCACGTGGTGGCCACTTCCACTCCCATTATCATTGCGGGCTTCTTGCTAATCTTGGGCGTGTCCATCCTCGCCGTCTTTGTCTGGCTGGGAAAAGGCGAGCAACACGGAAGCGGGCGTCCCGATCTGCTCGGCTCTCGCGTGACCATTCGCGAGATCTCTGCACGCTACCGAACTACATGGTCGCCAAGCAAGCTGTTCGTCTCCGTGCAAGACCATCAACGGCAAACGCCCGAAAACAGCCGCAGCGTGGTCTATGGCATCGTTTGGACATTTTTGATGATTTGGATCTTTATGACTGGCGTCTTCTTGATCATCAGCGGCGTGTCTGACCAAATTGAGAATTTCCGCGAACAGCGCCAACTCAGGGCCGCCGCGTGCGTCACGGCCGCGCTGTGCATCTGCGCGACATGGATCCCCGTGGTTCGTATTCACTCCAAGTCCGTGACCGAGGTCAAGGAGATTCAGAATGCCATCGTCGCCATCCGAGCAGACGAACAGTTGGCCAACGACCCAAAAGGGGTAGATATCAGGGCCCCGATTCCCGACCACTCGGAGCTCGAGCGTGGTAAGACGGCCTTTTTGTGGGCTGGGTTTGTGATGCTGATCGTCGCGTGGATACTTGCGCTGGCGGCGACGGCCCAAACGCAAGCGTGGACGCTGCCGAGTCCACAGTATGGCACCATGCTGTTTGTCGCGCCCGGATTCGGGTTACTTACCGGGTGGCTGTTGTTTGCTGCCTCGCTCAACTTTGGCATCGCCTATTGTGCCGAGTCGTGTCCAGACGGCGTGCGAGCCGTACCACAGGACGCGAACCAGTTTGCCTACCGCGGCTCCATCTGGCCAGTTGCGACGGCGGTGGTGGCGCTGCTTTGCGCCATCATCGTGCCAGATCCGTCGCAGCCAGTTCCGCTTGTTTTGGCGCTGCTGCTGTTTGCGCCACGGTATCGCACGAATTTGTGGGCGGCGGCGATTGGTGCGCTCGGCATCGGGCTCGGTGTGTTGCGAGTAATGTCGGAACGCTCCTAGCGTTTTCTCACCTGGGGTTCCACGACGGCGGTTCAAGTAGAGTAGGACCGTGTTTTTTTAAATTCTCTTGCGCTAACCAGTACAGTCCTCAACTGTTTGTACACATACACACGCACACACACGCGCGCGCGTGCGCACACACCAATGGACGACGAGCAGAGCGAAAACGAGTCGGTGCCTCCGCCCGCCAACGGACAGGCGGTTCCCGCAGCCGCAGCCGCCGCGGCCAATGGCAACCCCGCACCTGCGGGTCCCCAGCATCCGCTCTGGGAGCGAGCCGCGGGACGCGGCGGTGGAGGAGGCGGTCGCGGAGTAAAACATCCGAGTCCCGGCCAGACGACCTCTGGAGGTCGCTTTTGCCCGATCTCGATGGCGGTCCTTGAGCAGCGCGCCCGAAACGAATTCGACGGCGCATCGTCGGTGGGTGCGCGGACGGCTCACGCACGCACCAAGGAAGCAACCCGTTCGCGTCGCGCGCGAGAGGACGATGACAATGACGACGAAGACGAGCCGCGTCGTACCAAGAAGAAGACGAAGCGCAGTGCGCGGGTCCACGACTACGACGACTTGGAGGGTGTCGACGACGAGGAGGATGCCCGCTCTGAGGCCGCGAGCGGAGTGGATGTCTGCGCGGGAGCTGCCTTTGGAGGAGGAGGAGGAGGTTGCAAAAACAACTGTCACACACTCTCCGTTGCCTCGGACACGGACGATGGCGTATCCTCGGTGACGTCTTCAAGGGCACGCGAAGCCCATCGCCGGGCCTTTCCCATTTCGGGCGAAACCTGCGTCGGATGTGCGCTACCTGCCAAGGTCGGTCCCGTGGACGATTTTGTACGCGCCAATTGTGACAAGATGAAGGAGGACGCACTGTTCAAGATGGCCGCGCTGGTCTACCACCAAAAGGTCGTCGAGCCCGCCGAGGCCGAGGACGTTCCGGTACCCAGCTGGGCGTGGCGGGACATCCGCGCTCACTACACGATGCACCGCATGGACGTCAAGATGCAGCGCTACGAAAACATGCGCACCCTCGCTGCCATGCGCAAGACCATCGAACTCTCCCTGCAAAAGGCCGAGATGGATGACGACGGTAACACGGTCTACTCCCTCGACAAGGGCAACGCCGAGCAGATCATGAAGGTGATCACGTTGCAGTCGCGCGAGATCAGCTTGCTACACGAGACGAGCAGCAGCGGTGCTGGTGGCGCCAAGGGCGCAGCGTCCAAAAAGTAGCATGAATTCAGTCGTGTTTTTAAAAACTCGACACTAAAGACTCACGGGGTTTGCTCGCCACGCTGATCCCCAAGCGTGTAGTGTCGACACTGTCGACGTTGCTGAAACACTCACTGACGCACTCGGCGAACCGAGCTAGGTACCACTGGGGACCTAGCAAAATGCCTATGCGGCATTTGTCTGAAGTCGTCCCGCGGGAAGATGGGCCGTCGCCATTGGTTGTATTCGTCGTTTTCTAGGACGGGTGCCTGGACGAAATCTGTGGCAGATGCGTTCCACCGGGCATTCCCGTAGTAGTTGGTAAAGACGTTTCGAATGTCAAAAAGCTGCGTCGATTGTACATCGTCGCTGAGGAGGTTTGCTCGCGCGTTTTGATTGAGAGGTTCGAGTAGACCTTGGCGTAAAAACTCCTCGCCGAGCCACCGCTCGATGCGCCAACGGAACTTGATGAGTGTCATCGTTCGCCACGACCTATTTTCGGTCGGCGTGGTGTGATGCCGCAGTACGCGAACGTCGAGGGCGTCGGTGATCCACGTCTGCATCAGCTGCTGCAACTGTGTGCCGTACACAAACTCCCCATTGTCATTCTCGGCCCAGTTTGCAAGCGGCGACCGGCGAAAGTCGCCCATGCCCTCGCCACCAAGCTTCACGACCTTGTGTGCAAGTTGCTCGCCAAACGAACTGCACACATAGTTGACCAGCTGTGTGTGTTCAGAGCCGTGGTCTTTAAACCAAAAGTGCCACGAGAGCGTCTCGGTTCCGGTAGGGTTCCACTCGTAAGGGGAAAGATTGTAGTCGACATTGTTGGCGAGATTGTTGTAATCCGGGGTGGCAATTTCGCCCTCCTCGGGTTGCGGCTCCGCTTGGTTGGCGTTGTCGTACTCTTGCACGAGGCGATCGTACGTGGCCTGGAGTGCGGGTGTGCACGTCCATGCACCATAGGCCCCCCCGCCAAGAGTGCGCTCCCACACGGGCAAGCGCTGCCAAGCGGTGTCAGAGTCTCCACCAAACAACGGATACACGTTCCTGTCCACTTTCACACCGGAAAACTTGAATACGGCGTCGTAATGCCTCTCCATCTGCGCGATGTTGACAAACTCTTCGCCACGTTTGAGAATGCCCTTGTTGAGCAATTCCGCGGCCAGTAGACGATTGAGGTGCCACGAGAACTTGACGACGGTGACCGGATAGCCCCCATCGATCTGCCCAACCCGCGTCCCGATGGCCAACGCCTCGTTCCATTCGTCCACACGGCGGTTGAGCGCCACGTCGTCTCCATTGTACGCGTACTCCAGATACCGACTGTCAAACTGGCCATTCTCGCGCACGCCTAGTTGCTTGCCCACGTCAAACATGTGTTCTTGAAACGCGCGACTGACGTATGCGATGAGGGGCCCACCCGGCCAGGATCCCTTGAGCGCAAATTGCCACACCATCCGTAGGTTGGCATCGGGGCCGTGCTCATGCGACGTGGGCGAGTAGGACGGCGACGTGGGCGAGTAGGACGGCGACGTGGGCTCGTAGGCCGGTGACGTGGGCTCGTAGGCCGGTGACGTGGGTGAGTATGCCGGCAACGTGGGTGAGGGATCGCCAAACATCCCATCCCGCTCTCGCGACGCCTGCTCGTAATACGTGTCTCCAAACACGGTGTTGGGCCATTGGTTGATGCCATATTCCTCGTCGCGCAACCCCATGGACTCAAAGGTGATGTCTGGAAGCATTTCGTAGGCTTCCTGTAAGACGATGCTCCGGTCGTTGAAAAGGGGGTAGGCACCCCTGCCTTCGCCAGAGTCCAATTGAATTGGAGCGATGCGAAAGACGCGTGCAAATTCCTCGGCTTGATCCAGTGCCATCTGGGTTCGATTGGTATTGGCGGGAATGACGCCGAGAAGCCCCTTTCGGATAAACTCGTGGGCCAGGTGGCGTTCCAGGTGCCACGAGATGCGCACCACGGTGACATTGTGTGTGCGTGCGGTCTCGGTGGACCAGAGCGTTTCCCTAACTGTGGACATTTCGAGAAACCGCATCCAATACCAGATGCGAGAAGAAAGACGGCTCGTGTCCCCATCCCACAAGTACTCGGCATACCGGGCACTGTGAAACATGACGCCATCCGCCCGGGGGCGTTGGCCAAGTCGTTTCCCGACGTCTTCGAGGCGTCGCGAGATCATCAGTCTCATGTACTGCTCCAATATCCGACTATCGTAATCGTGCCCCTTGAGAACGAATTGCCACTCCATGAGTATCCATTGACCCATGCCTTCCTCGTTGGGAGGCACGTACCACTCTAGGTGGTGTTGGTTGGCTCCCGGTTCCACTTCCTCTCTCGGTGGCTCCGATGGCGTCGGCGGCGTCGGGCGCGGTTTTGGCACGGGGGCTTGCATCAGTGCCCGTGCACGCGCCACGCGTGCGTTTGCCTCCTCGCGGGTGGATTCGTCGTCGGGCTTGCTGCGGTCCTCGACACCCTCGTCGTCGTCGTTGTCTTCGTCGTCCTCGTCCATGTAGTCAATCTCTTCTTCTTGTTCGTCGTCATCCTCGTCGCCTAGCTCGATGTCCCCAAAGGTCGGAAGCACAACGGACTTGTTCTTGGCAATCGCCTTTTGCAGCTTCTTCCACTCCTTGGACGTCAACACGACGTCCCCATTACTCTTCTTTTTCATGCCCGTGGCGTCTTCCTTGGGACCACCGCCGCCACCTTCCGCAAGGCGACTGGCACCAGCCTGCAACACCCGGGACAACCGAGTGTCGGTAGGCAACGGGTTTGTGGTGACGGTCGCGTCCACTAGACGATGCGACATCCAAGGCGCGTTGGATTGGTGGGAGGGGGTGTTCTGCTCTGACAGTAATTGTAAACGGCTTATCAATGCGCCTTTTTCTTTGTGTGCCCGTACACACACACACACACATACATGTACCGCTGTCTCTACAAACGACGACCGCCATCCTCGCCAATTGGCAGGTTTGAACCCCTCCCCATCCCAAAATACACATTGCGCGTGTGTGGGTGTACACGCAGTGAATGCGCCACGAATTGAAACAGACCCCGGCGTGGTTGGGAGGTGGGTTGCTCAGCACGACTTGAGCAACAGATCAAAGGTGTCCATGGACTTTGCAAAGCTGAGGCAGCGCCCAATCACGCGCTCCGAGGTCGGCGAGGCAATCTTGATGCCGATGCGTCGGGGATTGCCCTTGGTTCGCTTGGCCGCGCGGTTGCCATCACCCTTGCTCTCCTCGTTGTAAAAGCACCACTCAAGCATGTCGCCGGGGAAGACGGGCGTCTTCGAGTTGTTGAGCATCGTGACCATGCCGCCAATCGCCAGAGTGAAAAACTCGTCCGTCTGCGGGCCCACACCGTCGTCGATTGGCCGGACCGTCTTGGATCGGCACACGCCGGCAAAGTAGAAGTTCTTGGCGTCGTCCTTGGTCAGGCACGCGCAGCAGCCGATGACGGGCGTCGCCGTCTCGGCGGCGACATAGTTGCGGAAGGTGGCGTTGCGCGCCTTGCGCGAGAGGCAGATCATGCCCGGCAGCACGGTGGCCCATTCGTGAAAGTGGGGCTTGAACTCGATCTCATCGCCGCCTGCGGCGACGCCATCCAGATCACCCGACTTGACGGCATCGGGTAGCTGCGCAAACTCGTACGAATCGACTGCGCACGCCAAGGCACAACAGTTGTGAGATTTAGTCTTGTGGGATGTGTGAAGCGGCTGCATCCAAGCTAATGTACTGGTGGTAGAGTGTGTGCGCGCAAGGGTTGGAGTGTATTTGTCACACCGAAGGAATTGATGACAATTTCGCCGATACGAGACACGGGCTGGTAGCCCTCGAGCTCCGAGTGCCTCAAGCGGGAATCCGTCGGACCCTGCACGGACTGGAACTGTGAGAATGCCATGGATGCGTTCATGTTTGACATTGTCCTGGGAAGACGGTTGGGCGCGGGACTGTCGGTGTTGCTCGAGCAGACAAGTGCGACTGCGGCGAGTGTGGGTTAGCGGGACGGGACCAGTCACGCTCTGATACGTGGCGGACGAGGGATACCTTATGAAATCGATCTGGTGGCCGCGCTTGAGTTCTAGAGAATGCGTACAAGAATACACACACGAATACACACACACACAACACCACACGCCATTTCAACTCAAACTCAATGTGTGCACACACGCTCGCGTGCGATCGCGTGTGTTCATTGATCTCCACATGCGCGCGCACAAACTTACGCGGGAATGGGCTTGTTGATGCTCGTGATCTTGGAGTCTGGTACCGTCTTGACGTACCGCGGCGCCAAGCTGCCCATGACGACGCCATCGTCGTTGGCAGTCTTGTTCATAAAGGAGCGCCACATGCGGTCCGGATCCCACCAGTCCACCTGAACATTGATGTTGAGTGCCATCGAGTTGGGGGCCGTGCGCACACCAATGCTCGAGCCCGTGCCGGGCATGCTTCCCCGCGAAGCCGACGTGTCAAGCACGCTTCCGATGCACCATCCACCGACAATGTACTCGCCGCCCAGCTTGCCGAGTCGAAGACCCATGCGTGACTGGTTGGGCACGCGCATAAACGAGTTCCCCTGGTCGGGCGTCTCGGACTGTGGGTCGCTGCCGAGATCGTTTGGCAGCACCTGCTGCTTGTCGCGCCCAAAGCGCAGAGGCGAGTAGTTGACCATCTGCGACGAGGTGGCCAGCTTCACGCGGAAGTTGCACAGCCGCGTCTCCTCCTTGTTTTGCATCGAGTCTTCTGCATCCTGGTCGAAGTTGGTGAGCGACGCATCGTTCTTGACCAGATTGTCGCCATCAAGCTGGTTGTTGCGCTCCTTGAGGTACTCGCGCAGTTCGGACAGGCTGGGCTGCTGGGGTGTGACCGTGCCACTTGGGGGTGCTACCTTGTCGACAAATGCCTTAAGGCCACCCGTACCCGCGAGGTCGCCCCACCAAACGTCAGCGACGATGACGACAAAGACCTTGTCGAGCGGCATAGTCTCGAGCGCCGGGTCACCAGTCCACGACGAACCGATGGCTGGGCCTTGCACGCGGACATTGAAAAGCTGCCCGTCCCTGGCCTGGAGCTGCTCATTGGACAGGGTGTCGCTCGGGTCGTCCGAGCCGAGCGAAAGCACGATGCCGTCGGGACGCCAGTCTGTGAGACCGCGCGACTCCATGAGCCGCTCGAGCAGCGCAAAGGCCAGCTCGTCCCCGGAGGTGCGCGACACGTGAAAAGGCGAGATGACCTTTTGGACGCCATTCTCCGTGACGCTCGTGCCCGCCGCGTTGCTCGTGGTGCCCAGTAGCACGTCCGTCTCCACTCCCTTGCCGCGCAAAAAGGGACCATGATCGCGCGCAAAGATGCCCTGGCGAATTTCGCCCGCCTTGGCCGCCTCCGAATCCGCCATGCCCATGAGCTTGCACAGGTCGGGCATGACGAGCATGTTGGCAGCGGCAAGACCGTCGCCGATGCTCGCGCCAACGGTTGGGTCTGCAGCGCGGTGGAGGTTGCGGGCCGCCGCCGCCGCATTGACCTGGCGCATCGCCCCCGACTGCCAGAGCGGATTCTTCTCCCGTCCGCCAGGAAAGAGTTGCCGGTTCACGTTTGTAAAGTCGACGCCAAGGTTGATGCCCTTGTTGCACAGCACATTGGTAAAGTAGCGCTGCAGGTACTCGAACGAGCAAAGCTTCTGGAAGCGCTCCGTGCCCGGCAAGCCCGGCGCGTAGCCGCTGTTGATGGCCAGCTGGAAGCCATAGTCGTAGAGGCTGTTTCCTTCGAGCCCGCCCGGGTCTTCGTTGAAGCCGGTGAGGGGGTCCCCGTTGGCATCGTGCAGCGCGGCACTGTCAATGCGCCCACTGGAGACGCCAGCCTTTTCGGACGAGCGGCGGCCGAGGATGAACGCAAGCTTGGTGCCGCGCAGGTCGTCGGTCTCGGTGACCACCTTTTGGAGAGAGGCATTCGGCCGATCTTGCTGGCCCGGCGGCGGAGTGGGCAGAGGCGGACGACCAAGGCCCATGAGGTTGCGCTCGCCGCCAAGAGGGCAGAGCCGCATATACGGGATTCCAATGTTGGAACCACGGTTGTTGCGGGCGAAAAATGGCGCTCCGGCATTGACGCCCTGGATGGGATCGCCGACATTGGTCTGGGCAGGGGCAATCGAGCCACCCAGCGCCGGAGGCGGCGCATTGGGCGTCTTGCTACCTCCGATGAAGGGATCGTTGCCCGCGGGAATAGAGACGCTCATATTGGTCCAAACCTCGTAGACGCTACGCGATTACCCACACCACACACAAAGAAGTACGCGGTGTGCTGACAATGAGTTAGCGGCAGACCACTTATCCGGCTAGGGTGAGTGCGGAGGCTGCTGTGCCCTCTGGGCCGTCGCCAGATCCGGAATGGTCGACTCGTATGGAACCTGCAAGAGCGTTCCAAGTGGCACGAGTGTGTCAGACTCGATTGCAAGCACCGCACGCTCATACTTGCAATACTCGCAGACAACGATGCGGTTTGCATAGTCGCATCCAAGCCGGTCGAGTGGCAGGTGCCCCTCGCGCAGCAACGCGGCCAGCAATCGCGCCATGCGTACACCGGCCAACTCATTCGCCGCGCTGTCGCAAAGTGGTTCGGGTGCCGCGAGCAGACGCAGCCGAGTCGTGGCAAAGACGCCCAAGTGTCCAGGGGCCTGCAGTAATGGTGCCTGATCGACCATGGCTGCTTCAGGATTGTCGCTGACGATGCTGATGCTGCTCCAGCACGCCGCGGTCTCGTCTTGCTCCTCCATCCAACGCAAAACGTCGCCTTCGGCAATGGCGCGCGACATGAGCCAGTTGCCTGCGCGTTCAAGCGCGTAATACACACAATTATTCAACTCTCCATCCTCTGGATTCCGACTCATCAGTTCAAATGCATCTTCGATGTCTTGAACACTTGTAGCGATCCACCAGTCGTTTTCGTGCAAGGCGTTCGCTCTCATGGCCTCGTTGAACCGTCGACGTGTCCGCAACGAACGTATTGCACCCCCGTGGCCGCGTCGAACAATCCCGCGTATCCACTTGCGGCATACCGCCTGCTGAAGAGCGCCCGTGCTCTCGTCAGCGCGGCTCTTTTTGATCTGGCGATCTGTAAGCCTTCGCTTGTCCAAAAAGTCGCGAATCGCACACGCCAACGCGTCGCAGTTGCTGCGTGCCGCATTAATAGCTGTCAGCTCTTCGCGGATGCACTCGGATGCAAAAGCGTCACAAAAGGCGACGACGCGCGCTTTTCCTTTGTCGGCACTGCAACTGCCATCGATTGCTTGTTGGGTGACGTCCCAGAGCTGTGCGGCGACGTCGTTTACGAATGCGACCAGTTTTGTCATAGCAATCGGCGAGATCGCAGCAAGACGCTCGGGTGCGACCGCCAAAGTCGTCTCGTGCAGTTGCCGACAAAAACGAACAAGTGCTCGGGAGATCCCTTCCGCCATTGACACGCGGGTGTTTGGCAACGGCGCGATTGGAAAGTGCACCGAGACCAACGGCTCTTGCTTGCTCAGCAACTGTGCCCCATACCGCTGCAGTCGTGCACAGATGCGCCGGTACTTTTTTAAAATCTGGAGCTGCTCCTTGGCAAAGCACACGCGAGAGAGCAGCCCATGCTCGGACCAAGTTTGTGCACGCACCTGAGCGTGCGCCGCGCTCATCACCGCCGCCATCCACGGCTCCTCCGACTCGCCTTCTTCGTGCGCGGCTTCCGCTGCATCTTCGCACGACTCCATGGGCACGACCGTCCAGCGACTTGGCCACGGAAGAAGCGAAGATGAACGCACATTGGTGGTCATTGTTTTGCGTATGCACCCGTCTTCGGATTAGCGGATTAGCGGATTGGCGCAAAGCGTAATTTCAACCCCCCCCACAAAAAAACTCCACGGTTTCTACTGCAACACGCACTCACTCTCCGCAAGAGTGCAATCGCTTGCGTGTCTGTTATGCCCACCCCTCCAAGTCCATGCGCAGCTCCTTGGGCGAGGGCCCGCTTAACCACACGCGCTCTGGAGAAATAAACCCATTATCAGTACCAAACCGGTCGTCGACGCCCAGAAAGGCGACTCGCCAGAGGTTTTCCTGATCGGCTCGGTTGATTTTGGCCGCTTCTGGCAAGGCGAGTTGCTGCGTGGCAGTAGACAAAACGCTTGTCCACTGTCCCCTTTTCACCTTCCACGTCTCAGTAGAGACGAGATCGGACCACTTTCCGGGATCACCCTCCTCGAGTATGGGCTTTAGAACCGACTCGGGCGATTGACAATCGATGTACCACTGCGCGTCGTGATTTGCGAGAATGTACTCGCGGATCGTGGGTGGCGGTGGCGGCGGTAGTGGAGGCAACAGCGGCAACAGCTGCGGCAGCGGTGGCAGCGGCGGTGGCAGCGGCGGCAGCGGCGGCAGCGGTGGCAGAGATGGCAGCGGCGGTGCGATGGGCTCCCCCTTGCCAGGGAGCACCTCTTGCCAGACATTGGCGAGTTCCACAATTGCCGAGCGCGCACGTTCGCTGAGCGCTTTTACCCGAAGTCGACTTCGGACATTGTTTGTGATAAACGTGGTCAAAAGCCAACTCTTGAGCTGGCACGAAATTGGATCTATTGCTTCAAAGAGCAAGTTCAAGAGCGACGCCAGGTGAAAAGCGCGCATGATTGCCGAGTTTGTGTATTCGCCGTTTTCTGCGCTGTTTGACATCACCCACTCGGGCACAGGAGACGACGCGATCAGATTAGAGCCATCCACTTCCTCGCAAACGTCCTCGTACAAACGAGCCCAGTCTGCGAGCTTGAGTACCCAGTCGACATCGTCGTCATCGACGATCATCAAGACGCGGATGGATTTACACGAAAGGACCTGAATGTCCGTTGGTACGCACCCAATCGTGCTCAATCTGGGACAGCTGGACACTGCCTGCAGTTTGGCAATCTTGTTCGGTACCTGTTTTTGCGACGTGCACTCAAAACAAATAGTAGTCATTGGATTCCAAAACGCTGGCACACGTTGACACGCCCACACACACGCGACACACTCCGCAAGAGTCTTGCACACACACACGCACACACACTAGACGCCGATCACATTGGAAGCGTCCAACGAGTCGAGGTCAAATGCAAACGGCTCATAGAGTCCGCGTTTTGGATCCATCAGAAAGGCACGCTCGGCTAGCAGCAACGCGCCGAGTCGTGCCTTGACACGGCCTGCGGTCTCGCCACGTGCCTCCTCACCTTGTCCGGTCCATAGCGTTTCGTCGCCGACGATTGCCTCGACGCCCTGCGCCAGGCTCGTCGCCTGCAGCATGGCGGCTCGTTGCTCTGCGTCCTCGTCGCGAGTTGGCGGAGTCGGCGGGTTTGGTCCCCTCTTGGCACCCGCGCTCGCGAGCCACTCATGCGGCGTCGGCGGAACCGCATCGAGGTAGTAACTCGGCCCAGAGATACCTGTCGCACTCACACGAATCATGCCGGAAACGTGGCGCCTATATTGGCCCTTCCAACCATACAGCTCGCGAGGATCGATCACGTCGACGTTTGTGTCGTTGCACGCGTCGGGGTCCTCTATCCCGACCCCCTTGAGTTGGTCGCGGTACTCGTCGGCGGTGATGCCGTCGTCCGTATATGGAACCAACCGCAGCTCGGCATTCATGCGCTCAAGTTGGACGCGCTTCTCCGCCGCGTACGCTTCTGAAGCTTCAAATTCTGGATCGCGCAAGTAGGCACGCACACGCGCAATCGCGCGGCGCTGCGCATCCACTTGATTCACGTGCTCGAACCACTGATCTTGCACGTACTCCGACAGCGACCAAAGCTCGTCCTGCACCGCGAGCATCTGCGCAAACGCCTCATCGCTCTGCGCATCCTCCGCCTCCTTGGCCTGCTCCTCGCCAAACTCGGCCATCCAGTCTTTGGCCTTGTCGGGGTCGTCCTTGAGCTTCTTCTTGCGAAGCTGCTCGGCAAGCCAGTCCATCACCCGGCTCTCGTCCCGATCTGGGCCTATGGGCTTCATCGGCATGAGTGCATTCTCCAAATTGAAGGCATCGCGGCCGGTGGGTTCCAGCGAAGGTTCCATCGAAGGCGGCGACGCCGGTGGCGACAGTGGAGGCCTTCCCATTGGCTGGACCGACGTCCATCCCCCCAAGGGATGCTCGGCGGACGACTGGCGCTGCAGCTCCGCCACCCTGTCGTCATTCTCCCGCTGCATGGCAGCAAACTCATCCCCGATTAAAAAGACGTCCTCGTCATCCAGCTGGTTGCGGTCGACGTTTTCCACAACTGATAGTCGGTACTCTAACTGTGCGACTTCGGTGTCCTCGGGCACATCGTCCTCTCTGCGCGGCGAGGTCGGAAGAACGCGCCTGTCCAAGCGTTTGTCGAGATCATTGACGGCACGGTCGCCTTCCGGTTCCTCGGTCTCCGCATCCATCCCTGCATCCTCGTCCACCTCCATTGCCTCGTCCGGATTCTGCACGGACGTACTTGGACCATCTATGTCCTCCTGGAAGATGCGCATCGCGGCATCCAGATTAGCCGTCATTGGGTTTTGGTGAACGGGCACCACTGTTGCCATTCCCATGCGTTCCAACACGCGCTGCCGGGCAGTCTGGGGACCAATGGTCTCGTACGTCAGTGGCTGGACCAGGTCCGGCGCTGTCCGAGTTTGTCCTTGCAGTTTGGTCATCTCTCGCCAGATGACCACAAGCGCCTGCTTGTACTTGTCGTCATTCTTGACGTTGAGAATCGCAGGGTTGCGCTTGTCCTTGATCATCTTTGTAAAGCGCGCCATGCGTTCAAACTTGGCCTTGGTGCTCTTGCCCGTTTTCTGAAACCGCTCCAGGAGCGCCTTCAGGTCCCGAATCTCTGTCTCGGGCGCAGTTTGGCTCGTCTTTGTTTGAATGAGCCTGTCGAGATTTCCAGCGTTGGTGTTTGCTGCGTCTCGCGCTTTCTGTAGCACCTTGGCGTTGACTGCCATTCGCCGCATGCGTTTTTCCATTTCCGTTATGGCAAACGCCTCCTCCCGCCGCCGGGCCTCCTCCTCTCGTTGACCTGCTGTGGCACCAGAAGCGTTTTCTTGCACCAGAGCCGAGACGGTGGCAAACGCTTGCAGCAGCATTGGCGGAACGTCCGCATCGCGCCCTGCTATTTCTCGCAACTGCGTCATGACCCTGCCGCTCGGCTGTAGCTTGTCGTACGCGGTTTGCAGATCGGATTGCTCGTCCTCGGACAGTGGCGCAGTGCCCATTAGCTTGCCGAGCAGCGTGTCGAGACGGTTCCGATCCCTGGCAGCAGTTTGCAGGCTGACGAAAATTCTCGAGAATGCATCGACGGTTGTCGCGATGAGCCTGCGATCGTCGCGTTGGTCAACGTGAACACGCGACCAATCGAGCGCAGTGTCCTTGCCAAACATGACGAATGCATCGTCTCCGAGGATCCGCTGCTGCTGCCGGAGCAAGGCGTCCACTGTGCGTAGCTCGCGCGCATACTCGTACAAAACATCGGTTGCGGCATACTCGGACGGCTCGTCCCACTCCTCGACGCGCATGTGGCCAAAAAGTTTCAGGACGCCAAGCAAGTCGTCCACGCCACGCTCGCTGCGCGAAACCTCCATCAACTCCTTGGGTTGGGCGCGGAGGGTGTCTGACACAATGTCCTCCTCCGAGAAGCGAGTCTCGTCGCTTGGAGTGGCCAGCTCGGCACGGATGGTATTGGTACGCGTCTCGTAAATGTACGTGGCCCACGCGTCTAAAAGGAGGTAGAAGGCCTGCCTCATGCCCGTATCCAGCAGGTGTCGCGACGTATTGTCGCGCAACAGCTGAACAATTCCTCGGAGGATACCGGCACCGCTCTCTTCGTTGGAATTGGAAGCCGCCAGCTTGTACCGACTGGACCGAGCCGGGTCCGAATAAAGCCGGTCGGCATGGCCGAGGATCTCGCTCCACACCTCAGCCGTGCCTTCCAGCCGAAGCACGAGTGCCCCGGCGGTGGCGCCCGCTTTGCGACTCAGATCGTCGACGTGAGACTCGGACGGCCATTCGCAGCGCGGCATCGAGAGAAAGTTGGCCAAGTGCTTGAATTGCCCGGCAGCATCGCCATTCAGCACGTCCTTGACTGCTTTCGACGCCTCGTTGCCGAGAAGGTACGACATTTGCAGCTGCTCAAAGACCTGTATCTGGTCGCGGATCTCTTGCATGCAATCGAGCGTGTCGAGGAGCCACACAACCAGCGGGTATCGCATGATCCACGACGTTGTTTGTGCTCGCGCCTCTGGACTCGCCATGCCCTGTCGCGCGAGATCGGCGTCGGAAAGTTGCGGAAGGTTGTCGTCGGTTTGAAAGAGCGTGGTAGGGTCGGTCGCGTAAGCTTGCTCACCCAGCTTTGACAGTGCCCAGCACAGCTGCACCGACGCCGTGCGCAAGGTGCTTGTGCCAGTCGCGAGTTGGCCATTGCGAATCCGCAAGTCTTGGTTGAGTGCCTGGTCTTGAGTATAAGATTGGTAGAGCGCCTCCCACGTGGCAACCTCGTTTTTAAAGGCCTGCCTCTCGCTCGACACGGCCCCGGCAGCACCCCCGCGTCCGCCAAAGCGCAGACGATCCTCAAACCACGAGGCACGCGTGCGCATCGCGGGCCTCGAAGCGAGACGCACGGCGTGGCGCTTTTCGTCGTCGGTGCTACCGGTTGCAAAGCGCAGCGTGGCGTCCTTCCACGGACCATCGTGGGTTTCCCACTTGCCGTCGACGCGCGGTGGCAACGCGCTACCCGGATAGACAAAGCTGGGGTTTGCTTCGATGTAGGCGGAACCCCCATTCCGGGGCTGGACGACCAGGAAACGCTCCTTGAACTCCCAGTAGTGTGGATGCGATTCGAAAAACTGCGTCCATGCCTCGTCGCAGCGTGCGACGGCTCTCTGGAAGTCGTCAAAGTCGAGTGCCACGACATAGAGGGGCGTCACGAGCGTTCTTGCACCCGTTCCACGCGTCTCGCGTGTCTCGTCGTATCCCTTGTTGCGTCGCGCTGTTTGCTCTGGCATGTCTGGCACGGACGCGTCCTCTGTGCGTTCGTAATACGCCCGGTTGCTCAACACGCCATCGCGCACAAGGCGGACCTCGGGAGGTGCACCCATCCCTTCTCGTTTACGCAGACTGTGAATGCGGTGCCAGACCAGTCGACGAGCGCGCACGTTGAGGAGCGTGGGGTAGAGCGGCAAGCATGGCACTCGCAAATCGTGGTGGTGCGGCAGCGCCTCGACGATCTGCTTTGCAACCTCGGAGGGCGAGAGATTGGATGCATCCGGAATCGAGGCATTGAACAGGACGCTCTGGACATTGATCTGCTTTGAGCCCGGGTTTGTGACTTGCCGGCTCATGACCAATTGCGTGGGCGTCAGGTGGCTGGGCAAGGCACCATCTCCGAGTGTTTTTGCCAAGGCCCTGTGCAGACTCGATGCATTGAATGTTTTTTCCGCGCTTGCTTCGGCCGTGTCGAGGCGGCGCAGTTGGCTTTTGTGAAACAGGAGCTGTCGCGGGTCGTTGTCGCCAGGCATGTACGTTGCACGAAGGGTATACGCATCGTCTTCGGAATTGGTCCAGATGGAGCGAACGTTGCCTCGTACGTTACGATACGGCGTCTGGTAGGGGTCAATGTCGAGAGTGGCATTCCTGACCATGGCCGTCTGCTCGTTGGTCCACCAGTCGGGTGCACCGGCACGGTGCGAAAATCCGGGATTTGACCCGACTGGCACGCCCTCTGGCGGAGTGTAGAGCATGTCGTGCACTCCCCTGGCAAGTGCCAAATCAGAAATGTCGTAGACATCCGAGTCAATGTCGACTGGCAGAAACGTGTCCAGACCTCCCTGGCGCGGACCCGTGCCGGTATCAATACGACACGAGAAGTAGAGCCCTCCCTGCTGATATAGCCCCTCCAACTTTTTGGCGGGCTCGTCCTTGTTGTAGTAGGCAAGCGCTTCCGTATTGGAGGACACGTAGCGCGCAACCACGCCGCGCATCGTCGTCGGTGACAAATTCGCAAAGTTTGGGTGCTCAAAGAGACGATAAAAGGCACGAACCTGGCGTCGGCCAAACTGTGCATCGGCAAGCACCTTTTGTGAACGAACCGTTTGATATCCTTTGTATCCCCTTTTCATCACCGCATCGAACGCCTCAGGGTCACCGTCGTATTCGACAAAGAGTGCCCGTGCGTCTGCAATCCTCTTGTCGCGTGCCTCTTTGCGCGTGCCCTTTTTTTTATCAAGAGACGGATTGAGCATGGACCTTGTCTGGCGAATGCGCGTCTGAAACGCGTGCTTATGAGCCATCAACACCTCGGGATAGTGCTGCAATAATGGGACATGAATCTCGCTGTTGCCATGCTCTCGATCGCCCTGGGGGTCGCCCAAGAGTGGCGCAATGCCTCCCTCAAGATTGTATTGGTTTCTGGCCCGCTCATCCTCTTGCGCCTGCTGATTGCTCGTTCGGTTCCTTGTGTGCGACCTCTCCGACGGCGTAAATGTCAGGTAGCGTGGAATCTGTGACGAGGGAACATCCTTGGTTTTCGTTTCGCTTGTTGAGCGAAACGCGGCACCTGCGCCCGGAAGGGTGCGCACCGCACGAACGGGCTGGGGCTTCCACATGAGCTCCCGGTAAACCTCGGTGTAATCCTTGCTCTGACCAGTGCCGACTTCGCCCTCGTGTCCAGCCCCGCGCACGCGAACGTCGCCAAAGTAACCCTTGATCGTGTTGCCGCGTTTTTCCTCATTGGTTGGGTTGTCTAGTAGCGGGCAGTCCTCGGGAACAATCGCGCCCACTTTGCCAAAGTAGAGTGGCAAGCCACGAAACACCTGCTCGTGCCGTTTGTCGGAGCCTACCCGGAGTGTTTGCGTTAACAGCGGGCCGGCAAACTGCGAAGCGTCGCCATTCCCCCACGAGTTGTAGCCACTGACTCCGAGGACAGGCATCAGTGCCGAATCGTCACCGTAAAAGGCATTGATGTGATAATCGTCGCCGATCTTGAACACCGTTTTCCAGCATACTTCTCCGGGCTCGTCCGAGCCCGGTGTTTTGCGCAGACGCAAGCATGTAATCTGTTGATTGTCGCTTGTATAGGCGTTTCTGGACGTTCCCTTGCCGAGCTCCTTGCCAATGGTCGTGGTCTGAATATCCTGGTGAATGCGAGGTAGTCCACGCAGACGAGTAGACGACCAGTTGTCCCTCAAGTCTTGCAAGCTCGCGATCGCCAGCTTTGGCTTGGCGTCGCCGGCCGCTGAACTACTGAGCATGACCCCGTCAAATCCCATCGTGCCGCGCGTCAGCAAGGGAATGGCCGCTTGGGTTTCGTGAGGGTAGTCCGCACCCTTTGGGAGCTTAAACTCGTCATTGTGAAGGTAGGGCGTCATGCTAGGCGTGTCAAACATCTGGTCATTTTCGAGGAAGTCCGAGTACATCCACTCCCAGTGGTGCTCGTTGAGACGCACCGACATGACTTGCATGCGAATCGCGTCAGTCGACCGAGGCGGAAGCCGCTCTCGTGCGCGTAATATTGGCTGTCCGGTCCCGTCGCGAAGAATGCGATTGGTGCGCGGATTCGCTCCGTCGCCCTTTTTGATGCGGACCATTTTTAAAAGGCTCTGCTCCTCCACAGGAATGCGCCGCTGCAGCGCAATACCCGACTGTTGCTCATCCTCTCGCTTCAGACCAAACACGTCGCGCTCAAGTCGCATGTTCCCGCCCATGTACGACCGACCATTCCTGGAAACGCTAGACTGCGTCTTGAGCACGTGCAATTCGGCAGGCGTTTTTACGCGTCGCATGGGTCGAATTCCGGCAATCGTGATCACTCTTCCATTTGGAAGACGGAGTTGCGCAGCATCCAGCGCTTGCTTGACCGCCAGCGGTGATCGCTTCTCATTGTCGAGTGGCACCCAGCGTCCTATTGGGTTATTGTTTTCGTGTGCCATGAGCTGCCACACAATGTCTCCAACCTTGCCCGCAACAATTGGATCAAACCGCTCAAACCCCCACGTCAGCGATCGCCCGGAATCCCGAGGCCCGATTGTGGGATCCATGTCCTCTTGCCAGTCCTGATTTGTTGCAAACTCCATGTAGGTTCTTGCCAAAATGCCACGCTCGTTTGAAACTTCGGTCAATCGCTCACGCTCTTCGAGGAGGATTCGAATCCACTGCCTCCAAAGGTCTTTTGAAGAGTCCATGGGGCCAGCATACTCCAGCAGGTAGGGCGCGGTCAGACGATCAAATGCGTTATTCTTTTGAGTGGAGGTCCACTGGCTCTCAAACTCGATCATTTCGTCGACAGCCACGTCTTCATTGTAAAACTCGATCACTTCGTTTCGAATGTCCTGGTCGATTACCATTTCGCCTTCCAACTCGTTTACAAAGTCTTCCAAATCGTCATCGTCGTCATCGTCGAGTAATGGATCATTACTACTCGACGCTGCCATTTTGGAGCACCGTGCACACACGCACGCGCAAACTACAAAGGGCGTTGCACACGTGCCGCAAGAGTCGCTGGCACACTTTCTAGTCCAGCTGGTTGGGCTAATTAGGCACGCTTCGAGATCATGAGGAAGGGAAAGCGTCGCACGCGTGCGTGTAGCGCACGCGTGCTACGCGCGGCATGACGACTAAGCGCGTTGCGCTCTCGGCCGACCGATTAGTGGACGTCGACGAGAGCAACGCGTGGTACTCGCCACGTTATGAAAACTGTTCGCGGGATGTCAGCCGATACCTCGGTACCACACAGCCTACCTATTCGGAAGTGTGTGCCGTTCGCTTCGCGAGCTGGCTCAATGGCGACCTTTCACTCGACTGGACGTATGAAAGCTGCATGACAACCTTTGTGCGCGAGCTCGGACCCGGATTTCGTTTCGGCCAGCTCCTCACGGCACTTTACCTAGTGGTGCTAGCCACATTGCACCTGGGTCGGCCACTATTATTCGAGTTTGATCTCGTACACAAGGAAAGCGACATGCGCTTTGGAAACTTTACAATCGGTGCCGCCTTTTACCTCTGGGCCGTCGATCTCGCGATCGTCGCAATCGCCCAGTTTCTGAGCCGCCGGGCCAGCGCCATGTCCAATGACGCGACAGTTGCCCATTTTACGCCCTTTTATAGGCCAATGGTCTACTACTTGCGAGAGGAACGACCTGCACTCGCAGCGAGACAAACCAACGAAGCCAAGTGTCTACAAAACGCCAGCCTCGCGGTGGCGCTGTTTGTCTACGTTGCCTTTTACGTGCTCGGCGTATTGGGGGTGCACACGGTCCTCGCCCACATGTACAATCAAAAGAATGTGTGGTTTGCGGTGTTGCTTGGCGTGATGACGCTGATGGCAGGAATCAGTACGGCCGACGATCTCACACAGATAGGGTCGCCATGGGGCGTGCAAGAATCAAGTCCATGGGCAAGTCGGCTCCTTTCGCTGCGAGGCTGCTGGATCTTTCCCATTAGCATCGTTTGGTCGGCAGCCGCGATTGCCGCCTCCTTTCCACCAAGCTGGTGCGCCGACTGCTGACCGAGCAACTTGCGGCATGTGTGAATCTGGTGTGCGCGTGTGCGTGTGTGCGTGTGTGCGTGTGTGCGTGTGAGCGTCTTAAGGTGAAGGCGTCGGTGTCTGTACGTGAACAGTGGGTGCGTAAGAAAGCATGCGGTATCATCCGGGGATTGCTATAGAGGTGTCCGAGAAAACGTGCACTTGTACACACGCCGACGGTACTACACACTTTGTGGAGATTGGCGAACTCGTCATGGTACAGTATCACTACCGTCCGGGCCAGGGCAAAAAACTCTTTCGCACAGTAAACTCACTCTGTTGCGTAGACAAGAACCAAGCAACCGCGATCCTCGGCGGGGCCACTTCGAATGGTTATCCAATCACAATGGATGCATTGGAACACGCACATTATGCCGTCGCGATGGCCATTCTCGGGGAGCGGTCCGAGGACCGGCTACCCAAGCCGGTACACAAGTTGTTTCGTCTCGTGTGCCTCAAGAGTAACGTGTGAATACAAACGGCTATTTTGAAACCCGCCCTTTACCCAAACACGCGGATAATAACGGACACGTCGGCGCGGCAGACGGGACACTTGTCCGGCTTGTTGGCTTCGGCGCACGCCGCGCACAGGCAGCGATGGCCGCAGGGCACGCACGCTTGGGTCTTGTCCGCGTCCATGCAGATCACACAAAGCTTGGTGTCGTCGTCGTCGTCGTCATCGGCACTGGCAACTAGAGGCGGCGGAGAGACTTGCACAGGAGACGAATGGCTCGTGTCCTTGGGTTTGTAGCGAGCCATGACCTCCGCCTGTGCCTCGATGACACGTTTCGACTCCGACGTATACGTCCGAGTCGCGATGATCTTGGCCTCGTGCGCCAGACGCGCAGTGGCTTCGGCCCACGCCACCGCTGCCGCCTCCGCCGACTCCCGCAACGCTGCCGCCGCCACCGCTGCCGACTCCGCCCTTGCCGACGCCTCCTCGGCTTTCTTTTGCGCCAAGGAGCGCGCAAAGTTGACTTCCGCCTCTTGGCGCTCCGTCTCGCGCTTGGCGGCCGCGATGCGTCGTTGCTCCTCGGCGTGGGCCACCTTTTCTTCGGCCTGCTTGGCTGCGAGCACTTTGGCTGCGCTCTCGGATGCCTCTCGGATCACGCGTGCCTTTTCAGCCTGTTCGCGTTCGCGTAGCCGTCGCGCCTCCTCCTTCTTCTTGGCCTTGGACGCTCGCTCTTGATTCTCCAGCTCTTCTTGACGCAGGAGTTCATTGGCGGCAGCGGATGCCTTTTCCTCCAGCTTTGCCCGTTGCTCGACTCGGGATTTTTCCCGTTCTTCTGGAGACAGTGCCTCCCACGCCTTTCCCTTTTCCCTTGCAATTTCCAGGTTTTTCAAGCGGTAGATACGCGTACAGTGCAAGTCGACGATACGATACCCGTCCAAGTCGTCCATCGCCATCGTCAGTCGGTCCACGCGCCCGTCTTGGAATGTGACTTCGGAGTAGATGCTGGAATGGTACGCCAGATAGGTTGTTCGCGTAACTGGTCCCTTGTAGACAATCTGATTGCCTTCCAGATCGATGGTGTAGCTGTGCGCAAGCTGCCACTTTTCAATCTGGAACTTTTGCTTTGCATCGTTGATCGTTGCCACCAAGCGTTTCCACGGCAGGTGGTTGTCTTGATCGTACTTTTGCACATCGTCGTAGGTAATGTAGCTGTTGATGCGAGGTGGAAGGTCATCTAGTTCTAACGACCACTTGGTGCCGATGGTCCACAAGGCGCGCCGATTTTTGTCATAGTATCCGCAAAATCCTATCCCTGTGGTGCCGAGTTTGGGCATGGAGGCGAGATACATCTCGTGAATCCAGTCAATGGGGCAGTTTGCCTCGGCGTCGATTTTTAGCAGCAATTTGGAACGCTTCTTCCTCTTCTTTGCATCGCGTACGAGTTGCGCCCGCTCCGTCTGTGACAGCGTATCGTCGTTGGTATTGCTCTGAGATTGTTCGGCCATCGCTCTTGTATTTGCTTGCGATGCAAAGTTTGCGGCACTGGCTGCCAGACTGATCAATGTGCCAACCTGTGCTTCTCTAAGAGACGCAATCGTCACCTCCTCGGACCCACCGGGCTCCAACAATGCAATCAGCCGATCACCGGGAGGAAGCGGTTTTTTGAGTTTGTTTTGCAGCGCACGCAGCTGGACGTCTTGCCTGGCCTGTTCTGGCAGCTTGCTTAGAATCGACGTTTCCGACAAAATCGTGCTAATGGGTCCCATTTTGGGTGCCGGCTTGGGCGCCGGCTTGGGCGCCGGCTTGGGCGCCGGCTTGGGCGCTGGCATGTTGGGTATCTTATCCTCGTCGTCCGCCCTCTGCTGTGCAAACTTGTCAATCGCTACCAGGCACTCGTCTAGAAGTTCCTTGTCGTCCGCGGTTGGCTCGTCGCTGGTGAGACCGTAGTCGTCTTCGTCTTCGTCTTCGTCTTCGTCTTCGCCCGTGCACACCACTACGAGTGGAATTCGTGGTGCCGTCACGTTCTTTTCGACACATCCAACATCTGTCACAAATTTGAACGACTCGCAGATTTGGATCACTACTTGATGAAAGGGATGCTGGCTGTTCGGAAGTACATTGTCCGAAATCGCCATGAAGTAGTCGTCAATGTTCATGCGGTAGGACGAGTGCTCTGTAAGGTGAGCAAAGGGGAGGATGTACATCGAATTGGAAAAATCGGCAACGTCGTTCACAAGACGGTCCCATGGCTCAAACTGTTTTGCCACAACGGTTCCGTGTTCGTCCACCGCCGTCTCCAACAACTTGTTGATGATGCCCGAGATGATGCACGTAAAGTTTCCCTTGGTCTGCTTCAGTCGCCACGTGAGTGCACGAGCCGCAAACGAAGTGATTACACCGCCATTCCGCGCCATGCTGTAGTCTGCCAGTATCAATTTGGCCACTGTCGCGTTTTGGACGTATCGGTATGCTTCTTCATCGCTTGCTTTTGCAAAGCCATTGGCTGTACTGGACATGAGTCCCCACCCCAGCGATCCGTGGGCAATTTGATTTCTGAAGCCACACCTGGCGGCCATGAGGCACAGTCCGAGATTCAACCACCCGATGCGCTCCTTGGATGTAAACTCCCACCACTCCGCGAATAGAGCATTGATGTATGGCCACGCTTTGCTTTGTTTGCTGTTTTCTATTGCCTGGTTCCCTAGCGTTCTAGGTACCTTGCCCAGATAATCGCTCAACTCGGCAACCTTGTCCAACATCTCGTGTCGGCACTCAAATCCAACATTGTCGAATTGATCAACTGTGCCATGCGCGGCAAAGGTCTCAAACCCGGTAAATTGCTCGATGATGCGATGCGTGACAAAGGTCTCAAACCCCGCAGTTGGACGAGCGGCCGCAAGAAAGGCCACGCATCGGCCATCTCGTGGCGTGTTTGCGGAAAGGATAATGTCGTGGTGCCTGGCAATCGCCTGCCAAATGTTGTGAAGCGCTGGCATCTTGTCCCACTCTTCGCGAATCTGCTTCTTCACTCCCGGTCGAGAGTCGTAGGATCCATCCAAGAGAGCCTTCGTGGCACCGCCTTCGCGTGCGAGTTCGGATGCCCGAGCAATTGAAAATGCACCAAACCCGCTCAACGGTTTGGAGTCAAACGTTAAGACATCCATACTGGGCACCCCGTTGTCGCCAGAGATCAACGATGCTTGTCTTGTAAGTCTGTCTGGGCCGTGCTCTACCACCGTCGGACTCTTGGCAGCCTCGGCCGTGAGTAGCACACGTTGCATGCGTTGGGTTTCTTGCTCTAAAACCTCGTCTTGAAACCTCTTTGCCATGGTTACTAACTGGTCCCTTTTGTTCACTGGGACTTTCTTCTTGTTCCCGCCCATTTGGGTGGTGGATGTCGGATGGGGGGAGCGCGTACCGCGTGGTAAGACTTGCAGTTTTCAGCCCCCACACTCCGCAAGCGACACGCTAGCAGAAATACACACACTCTCTAGCGCACACGAGTTCGCCCTTGTTAGAGTGGGCTATTGTGACTTGCGATACGTATCGGACCTGCCACCGTCCTCGTGCCCACAACCCGCGTGTGCACACGCTTCGCGTCGAGATACGCGTCGCGAAGCGCACCGGCACGTTCAATGTACGTGCCCTCGTCGATTCGCGAATGCTCCATGTCATCCTCAAGAAGCGTCATTTTTTCCTTCAGCTCTGACAGCAGGCCGGATACGGAGGCTGTTCCAGTCATACTCAGCTCCCCGTGCAACTCGCGCGCGCGGCGATAGTACCACTCGTACTCTGCCATGATCCCGTCTACAGTAGTCGCCCACTCGCCTTCACCTTCGTGTTCGTCTTCTGTATCTTCCGACCCATCGGAGTCGCCCTCGCTCTCCGAGACTTCCTCTTCCGCTTCGCCTTCTTCGCCTTCTTCGCCTTCTTCGCCTTCTTCGCCTTCTTCGCCTTCTTCGCCTTCTTCGCCTTCTGCCTCTTGGCGCTGTGCGTGATGCTCCGGCTCCCGCTCCCGCGTAATGTCCATCAGATACTGCATACGCTCCGAATCGGAAGCGGGCGAGTCGTCACGAATTTCGTCAGCGTGTAAGATTTGACCAGGCTGCGCAGAGCCGAGACGGCGAAACCGCTCCGTGGTAAAGAGCAACTCGTTGCGTGCGCGCTCCTCAACGCTCGTCTCCTCCTGTGCGTCAGGAGAGACGCCCAATTGGCCTTGGCGCATCATACGACGCAATTGCGCCATCGAGTCTTGAAACTCGGTCAACGCAGTCTCGCGTCTCGCGAGGAGGTCCTCCAATACCACGCCGGGCGTTTCACGATTGTCCGGTGCCTGCTCGGGTACTGTGTCTGACTGTTCGTCTGTCCGAAGCCGCAATGTCCTCTCCACCAGTGCGTCCATCTGTCCGAAGCGCAGCACCAATTCTGTGCTGCGCTGCTGCTGCTGCTGCTGCTGTATCACACTCCTAAACTGTTGCCCAACTCGGCGTCCGATTCGCTCTTCCAATGCCGCGGTAAGTACCTGTATGTCACTTTCTGACCAGGTCATCAGGCGTCGGTGCAGGGCCTGTCGCAGATGCCGTTGTTCTGACGATTCGAACATTTTGAAGTTGTTTTACACACACACACGCGCCCTACATACCGCAAGGGGCACTCGAATGGCTTACACGCACACACACACACACACACGCGCGCACACGCGCCTATGCGGGCTTTGTGCTTGCATTCACGCCTCCGTCTGCGAAAAGGCAGAGGAGGCAAAGTGGGACGCCGATGTGCGTGCGCGCTTCACGCGCGGCGGAACTGGGAAGCCCCCGTTGTCCGCATCCTCTTCCAGGTCGCGGTCCTCTTCTTCCTGAATAGAACGCGAAGCTTCACGAAGCGCCGTACACCGTTGGGAAAGCGTGCGAAAGCCCGACTGCGTGGCCTGGTCCGCAAACCGGCTGGCGGTCGCCATTGCATCCGCGTGCGTCCTGGCTTCTCCGAGCTCATTGTTCAACTTGTCCATCATGTTGTACTTGGATTCGACCCACGCATAGAGCCCCTTGGTGTCGCGTGCTCCACAATCGGGGTCCGAACGAAGCACGTCCGCCTTGCTTTTGCCCGGAACGGGCACTTGGTTGCGCAAGGGGCCGTGCTGCAAGAATGCCGGCGACCACCAAGCGTCGCCACAGAGCGGAACGTCCACTTCGAGAGCCGGACGCAGTCCCCACGAGGTGAGTTCATTGATCACGTCGTCGTCTTTCTCGTGGTCGAGATGCTTCTTCTCAGGACGGCCAAGTCCGAAGGCCACGTCACGCACCCGCGAGCATAGGCTGGGTGCGACCCACACTTGCACGCTGACCACCATCTGGTTCAGCGCCTCGGCATTCGGGTAAGTGCCATCGTACATCTTCTTGTAGAAATCGTCGGGCATCTTGGCACCAAAAAGAGCCGTAAAGTTGTCGCCCGAAAGCAGGCCTTGCGAGTACATTGACAGGGTTGGCTTGGAGAGTGGCTCGCCATCGCGCGTCTCTATGCGCACGATGGACAAGGCATCCAGAGTGCCAATGGACGAGCCATCACGAGCGGCGAGGAGTGTCGGCTTGAAAAATGCCTCAAGTGTGGATTGGATGTCGCGATTTTCAGGTGCGTAGGCTACCATGCCCTTGGTGCCTAGGAGATTGGTCAGCACCGCCGCATTCGGGCTGGCGCCCATCATGAGAGCGTGCGTTTGCACGCGGTGACCAAACACTGGACCCACGCCGTGGTCGTGCAGGCCGTGGTAAATTTGCGCGTCGATCACTGCCTTGAGGCCGCCGGCCCTGCACGTGCCCAGCGTTGAGGCCCCGTCGGTGCACAAGAACAGCTTTCCCGTGCCCCCGTTTCTGTGCAAGATTGTGTCCATGGCCGCATGGCCGAATCGAAGCGCCGCCTCGGTGTTGGTCCCGGATCCCGAGTCGCGTTCGAATGGATCATCTGCGACAAGCTTCAACACTTTGGACGACCAGTTGGAACAGTATTGGTCAACTTTCGTGCGATCCTTGGCGTCGATTACATTGTCAAAAACCTCAAACTCGTGGACTGCCTTGTGTAGGTTGTGGTTCTTCTTCACGGCACGGTCGTAAGTGGTATAGTCTTGAAAGTCGCAGTGGTTGCCGTCGACCCAGGCACAGTTGCCGCTGAACCCCGCAATCGCCAAGTTGACTTCGCAGTGCTCAAACTCGGGCCCCTTGAGGTTGGTCTCAAACCACTCACCGAGCCCACCGAGAAAGGAACACAGCGCGTCGACGCCCGAGGGATCGGTGCCGATTTTCCTCGTCATCGACGGCGACAAGTCGAGCAGGAACATGACATTTATGGGCAGGTCGAAGCCTTGACCTTTCTTGTCATCCGGCCACAGGACCTTGCCCGTTTCGGGCTTGGTGTAGTAGTCATTCCAGAAGGGATTAAGCGTCTTCGGGTCTAGCTTCACCGCAACCGGCACAAAGTGTTGGAGCGGGTGCACAGTGTGCACGCCTAGTGCCACACCGTCTTCGGGCTCCGTTGGTCCCTTCTCTCCCGGTGCATCTGTGGCAACGGTCTCCATTCCTACATCCGCGACCGCGTTTACCGCCTCTACCGCATCGACTGGGCCGGTAACGGCGTTGACTGATTCGACATTGTCGTTGAATGCGCCCTGGCGCCTGACTGGTGGCGGTGTTTCAATTGACATTGGCGAAAGTGTGAAAGTGCGAGTATGCACGTGCCGCAAGGCCGTCCACAAGCCGTGCTTGCAATGGCAGGGCCACCCCAGGCAGCTTGTCCGGGCACTGGGGGGTGGGTCGGCACGTTGAATGGGGTGTAATCAGCGGACACGTTGGGGGTAATCAGCGGACGTTTAGTAGGATAATCGACTTACCAAATACGGAATCTATATATAACAAGGGGTGGTAAACACACAACTGTCACAAACTGCTCGGGTTTCTAAAGGTGGGGGCAAAGTCTTTGAAAGTGGGACAAAAGCTTTGAACTTTTTCTAACTCGAAGTGCCCGGGTTTTTGGGCCCGGCCAAGAGTAAAGGGAACGTCTCACCTTTAGAATTTTTTGGCAGGGGTGGTAGAAGAACCAACCAACTCTTAGAATTTTTTTCTAACTTTCCGTCCCGGCTTCTAACACCCCTTCCGAAAAATTCTAAAGGTGAGACGTTCCCTTTACTCTTGGCCGGGCCCAAAAACCCGGGCACTTCGATTTGGAAAATAAAGTGCTCGGGTTTCTAAGAGTTGGGCAAAGTCTTTGAAAGTGGGACAAAAGCTTTGAACTTTTTCTAACTCGAAGTGCCCGGGTTTTTGGGCCCGGCCAAGAG
>ENA-ORDA01000254-ORDA01000254.1-marine-metagenome-genome-assembly--contig:-NODE-254-length-56209-cov-3.941281_pt1 | contig 56209 bp, 60 predicted proteins | sample MGYA00237778_ERZ508506 | MGnify/ENA primary metagenome ERZ508506 (study PRJEB26177, sample SAMN06267891) | marine metagenome | isolation source: Monterey Bay, California, USA | place: Pacific...
AATACACCAATCAAACTCTTCATCAGTTTGGCCTTTCCAAGCAAATACAGGAATGCCAGCTGCTGCCATTGCCGCCGCCGCATGATCTTGGGTTGAAAAAATATTACAACCAGACCATCTCAATTCGGCCCCTAAGTCTTTAAGGGTTTCCATTAAGACTGCTGTTTGAATTGTCATGTGAATGCACCCCATGATTTTTGCACCCTGCAAGGGTTGTTCATCTTTATATTTATCTCTTAAAGCCATTAGTGCTGGCATCTCATTTTCTGCTAGAGATATTTCTTTCCTTCCAAAATCTGCTAGATCTATATCCACTACTTTGTAGTCATTTTCCATTGTTCACTTCCTCAATAATTTGATGCATTTTACATAAAAAAAGGGTGCTAATGCACCCTTTGGTTAAATAAAGATCGACTTACTGACTAATATCTGCAGCTTTATCTGTTTTTTCCCACGTTAGATCAATATCTGACCTTCCAAAGTGACCATAAGCAGCAGTTGCAAGATATATTGGTCTTTTAAGATCAAGCATATTAATTAAGCTTTTTGGCCTTAAATCAAACTCTTCCTCTACGATCTTAACTATCGCGTCTTTTGAAATTTTTTCGCTATTAAAGGTTTCAACGTGAATAGAGGTTGGTCTTGCAACACCAATGGCATATGAAACCTGGATTTCGCAATAATCTGCAAGGCCTGCAGCAACGATATTTTTGGCTACATACCTTGATGCATATGCTGCTGATCTATCCACTTTTGATGGGTCCTTCCCAGAAAAGGCGCCACCACCATGTCGAGCCATTCCACCATATGTATCTACAATGATCTTTCTTCCTGTTAGGCCACAATCGCCTACTGGACCACCTATAACAAACTTTCCTGTTGGATTAATATAAATATTAGTAGAATCGAGTATCCATTCCTCTGGAACAATTGGCTTAATGATTTTTTCCATTACCTCAGCTTTGATCTCTTCTTGGGAGACGTCTTCATCGTGCTGAGTGGAAAGAACAACTGCTGATAAGCCCTCTATTGTTTTGCCGTCATCAGAGTAAATAACACTTACCTGACTTTTGGCATCAGGTCTTAGCCACTTAATTTCTCCACTCTTCATTGAATCTGCTTGTTTTTTAACTAGTCTGTGCGAAAGATCAATTGGAAGTGGCATTAAAGATTCTGTTTCTGTGCAAGCGTATCCAAACATAAGACCTTGGTCACCAGCACCCTGTTCTAGATTTTCTCCCTCGCCCTCGGTTACTCCTTGAGATATGTCAGGTGACTGCTCAAACACAAGATTAGTGAATTCACATGTATCACCATTGAAGCCGTATTCGTCTGTGTTGTAGCCTATATCATTAATTGTTTTTCTTACCACAGGCTCAAGATCTGGGCTGCCTAAAGAGGTGATTTCTCCGGCTATAAAAACCATATTATTTTTAATCATGGTCTCACAAGCGACCCTGCTATTTGGGTCTTCTGCTAGGTATGCGTCAAGGACAGCATCAGAAATTTGATCGCAAACTTTATCAGGATGACCTCCTGATACAGATTCGGATGTAAAGATATAACTCATAATTTTCACCTTGGGTTGGGGCGTCCTACTTAGCAGTTTAAGCATGCAAGAAGGAACAAATCACTATAAATAACTGCATAAATTTTACATTCTTTGATAAAAAATAACAATTATATGTATTAAATCCATCGGCACCATATTATGATAAATCTTTCTAGGATAACTCTTTTTCAACATGCACAAAGACCTTGCCAACGCCATAAGATTTCTTTCTATTGATGCTGTACAGGCTGCAAAGTCCGGGCATCCTGGAATGCCTATGGGCATGGCAGATATAGCAGTTGCCCTATGGAGATATAACTTAAAGCATAATCCTAGCAATCCCACTTGGTTCAATAGAGATAGATTTGTTCTTTCTAACGGCCATGGATCAATGCTTTTATATAGCTTGCTACATTTAACTGGCTATAACTTATCTATTGAGGATATTAAAAACTTTAGACAGCTTGGATCTAAAACTCCAGGGCATCCAGAATTAGATATAGATATAGGCATTGAAACTACTACAGGACCCCTTGGCCAAGGCTTGGGAAATGCAGTGGGAATGGCTCTTGCAGAGAAAATGTTAGCAGCTAAATTTAATAAAGCTGATTTAAGTCCAATCGATCATTTTACATATGCATTTTTGGGTGACGGCTGTCTCATGGAAGGCATCTCTCATGAAGTATCTTCTTTTGCCGGAACGCATGGTCTTGGAAAGTTGATATGTTTTTATGATCAAAACGGAATCTCAATTGATGGAGAAATATCTGATTGGTTTACTGATAATACTGTTCAGAGGTTTGAAAGCTACAATTGGCAAGTAATAGAAGTAGATGGCCATAATATTGAAGCAATGCTTGAGGCTATAGCCGCAGCCAAAGAAGATTCAGCGAAACCAACATTAATATGTTGCAAAACTACAATAGGTTTTGGCTCTCCTAATAAAGCTGGCACTTCTGGAGTTCATGGCTCGCCGCTTGGAGAAGATGAAATAGAAATTACTCGTAAGCAGTTAGGCTGGGAGCATGAACCGTTTGAAATTCCTGTACAAATTAGCGCTGAATGGAATAATTGTGAGAAAGGCAATTCTTCAAATACTCAATGGGATGATTTGATGGCTGAATACGGTAAGGTTTATCCAGCCGAGCATAAATTGCTGCAAAGATTAATGGATAATAAGCTTCCAGAAGATTTCACCCATTCTTTTGAGACATTTTTAGAAAGTCTTCAAATTGGAGAAAAAAAGGACGTTGCAACCAGAAAAGCTTCTGAAATCTGCCTAGACTTTTTCTGTGAAAAACTGCCCGAGCTAATAGGTGGATCTGCTGATCTGAAGGGCTCAAATAATACCTTTTCCAAAGCAAGCTCTGATTTGCTCCCCCAAAAACCAGAGGGCAACCATATTTTTTGGGGTGTTCGTGAGTTTGGTATGACCGCCATGATGAATGGCATGCTTCTTCATGGAGGCTTAAAACCATATGGGGGGACTTTTTTAGTGTTTATGGATTATGCAAGAAATGCAGTCAGATTAGCTGCATTGATGGAAATACCAAACATCTTTGTCTATACACATGATTCTATTGGACTGGGAGAAGACGGCCCTACACATCAGCCGATTGAGCATCTCGTTACATTGCGTGCAACTCCCAACCTAAATAATTGGAGACCTGCTGATGTTATAGAAACTGCAATTGCTTGGAATGAATCTATTTTATCTAAAGCTACTCCTCACAGTTTAATTCTGTCTAGACAAAATCTTCCTTATGTCGAAAGAACTGAAGAACAGATTCAGTCGATCCATAAAGGTGGGTACCTTCTATCAAAACATGATGATGCTGCCATCACATTGATTGCCTCTGGCAGTGAATTGCAGTTAATTTTATCAGCAGCAGAGGCGCTTGCAGCTGAAGGGATTAAAGCTAATATTGTTTCTATGCCATGCCTGGATAAGTTTTATTCTCAATCAGAAAGTTACAGAAATGAAACCATAGCCCCTAGCTCACCTAAACTAATAGTTGAAGCACTGCATTCTTCTTCATGGCATGGACTAACCAATTTAAATGATACTGTTATTGGCATCGACACATTTGGAGAAAGCGCCCCTGCATCAGAGTTAATGCAAAAATTTGGCTTTACCGAAGAAAATATTCTATTAGAGGCCAAAAAACTCATTCAAAAATGAGAAAGCTTTCTGATATTTCAGTTAAAAACAAAACCGTTGCCCTAAGAGCAGATCTTAATGTTCCAGTAAAAGAGGGCATAATTCTTGATGATGCAAGGATAGAAGCTGTGATCCCAACGGTGAAATATTTGCTTACACAGAACTGTAAAATTATTTTGATTTCTCATTTTGGTCGACCCAAGGCAGGCACTTTTGATTCCGAGGCTTCTCTCCAGCCGATTGCTATCAGAATTGGAGAAATGCTTAACCATGAAGTCGACTTTATTTCTGCCATTGAAGAAGTAAAATTTAAAAGCACAATTTCACTTTTAGAAAATACTAGATTCTTAATCGGCGAGCTTGAAAATAATGAAGAGCTATCAAAGAACCTTGGGTCTATGGCTGAAGTTTATGTTTTCGATGCTTTTGGAACATCTCACCGAGAGCAAGCTTCAACATTTGGCGCTATTCATCAAGCCAATGTTTCATGTGCTGGATTGCTGCTAGAAGCTGAAATTGAAGCATTAACTAAAGCGACTCATTCCAATGATAGGCCACTGCTATCAATTGTTGGGGGCTCAAAAGTGTCAACTAAACTTGAAGTTCTAAAAAACCTGAGCCAGTTCTCAGATCATATAATTACAGGCGGCGGCATTACAAATACTTTTCTTAAGGCTCAGGGCTTTAATATTGGCAAGTCACTGCATGAGGAATCTATGCTCGATGAGGCTAGACAACTCCTAGGTCAATCCTCAATTCATTTGCCCAGTAAGGTTGTGGTTGCACCTAGCATAGATTCTCTTGAACATAGAATTTGTAGCATCGAGTCTGTGCAAGATCATGAAATGATCCTAGATCAATGCATTGATAGCGACTCATTGGAGTTGATCGCAAATGCCAAGCAAATTATTTGGAATGGTCCTATTGGAGTCTTTGAGAAAGATAATTTTTCTGAAGGTACGCGAGATTTAGCTAAAGCTATTGCTGCATCTTCAGCCTTTAGTCTGGCGGGTGGAGGAGAAACCTTGCTCGCTATAAAATTGTTTATTAATAAGGGTGATATATCATATTGCTCTACTGGAGGTGGCGCTTTTCTTGAATTCATGGAAGGAAAAGAGCTACCATCACTAACTGCTTTAGGCTTTATAAAATAAGAGGAAAAAAAATGTCATTAAATACATTAGAAGAAATTGCCGCGTTTATAGTGAGTAACGGCAAAGGTATTCTTGCAGCGGATGAGAGCAATCCAACTTGCGGCAAGAGATTTGATTCAATCGGGGTTGAGTCCTCAGAAGCAAATAGAAGGGATTATCGAGAAATGCTTTTTAGATCTAGTGGCATGAAAGAAAATATTGGTGGAGTTATTCTTTTTGATGAAACTATTAGACAGGACGCCAAGGATGGCACGTCTCTAGTGCAAGTTATTTGTGATCAAGGAGCACTTCCAGGCATCAAGGTAGATCAAGGCCTTAAGCCATTGGATGGCTCTCCAGAAGAGACTCTTACCCAAGGTCTTGAAGGTCTCCATGATCGATGCTCAGAATATTTTCAACTAGGAGCAAAATTTACAAAGTGGAGAGCGGTAATTAAAATTGATGGAGCGCTTCCCACCTCTGATTGCATTGAAAGCAATATGCAGGCATTAGCTGAGTATGCAAAAATTGTTCAAGATAACAATATGGTTCCAATGGTAGAGCCAGAGGTTTTAATGGACGGAGATCATTCTATTGATCGATGCTATGAAGTTTCAAGTGCTGCTTTAAAATCTCTGTTTGCTGCCATGGAAACACGAGGAGTAAATATTAAAGGAACTATTTTAAAGCCCAATATGGTTACTGCAGGCTCTTTATGCGAGACACAAGCCTCAATTACAGATGTTGCTGAAATGACGTTACGATGCCTTAAAGAAAATGTTCCATCTGACCTTCCTGGAATTACATTTTTATCTGGGGGTCAATCAGACCTAAACTCAACAGCTCATCTTGATGCTATGAATAAAATTGGTGGTTTTCCGTGGAAACTCAGTTTTTCATATGGTCGAGCACTTCAACAAGCAGCTTTGAAGTCATGGTTAGGTAAAACTGAAAATATGCCCAGTGCTCAAGCCGCATTATCTCATCGAGCCTTAATGAATAAACTTGCTGCGCAAGGAGCTTGGAGCTCTGACTTAGAAGTATAAGTAGTTTTAATTGCAAGCTTTAGTTCAACGTGTTTCTTCTGCTGAAATATCAATAGATGATCTATTGCATGCAAAAATTAATTGTGGTCTTTTGGCTTTTATTTGTTTTGAATTAGGAGATACGGTTGCGGCAATAGATAAATTTATATCTAAAATTTCAAGTTTTTGTTTTTTTGACGATGATAGCAGCATTTTAGCATCTAATTTAAGGGAGATAAAGGGAGAATTAATGATTGTGAGTCAATTTACCCTTGCTGCGGTAACAAAAAAAGGCAATAAAGCAAGTTTTCATAAAGCCGCCAAAACCCATGATGCAAGAGCGCTATATAATGAATTGATAGCGAGGCTGGATGAGTCATCAATTAACTATCAATCTGGAAGGTTTGGAGCCGATATGAATGTTTCCTTGGTGAATACTGGCCCAGTTACTTTTTCTTTTAACTTTTAATTAATTGCAATGGAAGACAGTTTAAAATTTTTTTCTGAAGAAGTGGATGCCTGGATAGAAGAAAACTGCCCAGAATCTATGAGAACACCAATGCCAGTTTCTGAGCAAGTATGGGCTTCTTCAAATATTCAATTCCCATCTGATGATGCTAAAAGATGGTTTCACTCCATGGTTAAAAAAGGTTGGTGTACACCAGAATGGGCTAGTGAGTATGGCGGCGGTGGATTAAATTTTGATGAAGCTAAAATCTTAAAACAGCGCTTACGATTCTTTGGTTGCAGGCCAGCTCAAATTAATTTTGGAATCTCTATGTTAGGTCCCGTGCTTTTAGAATTTGGAACCGAAGAGCAAAAACAGGAATTCTTACCAAAAATTTCTAGAGGCGAAATTTGGTGGTGCCAAGGATTCTCTGAGCCAGGAGCAGGATCTGATTTGGCAAATATTTCAACCTCAGCTGCCTTATCTAATGGAACATACACTATTGAAGGATCTAAAATTTGGACGTCTGAGGCAAACAAAGCAGATTGGATGTATTGCCTAGTCAGAACCGACAAAACTGTAAAAAAACAAGCAGGCATATCTTTTATTTTGATTGATCTAAAACAACCCAATGTTGATATTAAACCGATTCAATTACTCAGCGGTCAGTCTCCATTTTGCCAAGTATTTTTTGATAATATCCTTGCAAAAGAATCTCACAGAGTCGCTCCTGAGAATGATGGCTGGAAGGTTGCCAAACGCCTGCTTGAATTTGAAAGAACCATGATGGCTGATATGGAAAGCGAGGGAGCGGTTGATATTGAGCCCATAGAAGTGCTTAGGAGCACTCAGGCATTAAACAGACCAGGCTGCAAAACTCTTTATAGAAAAATCTGCAAGCATGAGATGAGAAATAACCTAATTGAAATGACCATGACTCGAACAGCCATAGAATCTCAAAATGGTTTTGCCCCCTCGGCACTGACATTAAAATATTTGAGCACAGAAGAAACTCAAAAAAGATGGGAACTCAATGTGGCAAGCCTCGGTATGGGCGGCTTAGAAATTGTGGATAGAAGCGATGGCGTTAAAAAAGAAGTTTCCAAATCCTTTTTTTATTCAAAAGCTTATACTATTGCAGGAGGAAGCTCAGAGATTCAACTTAATATTATTTCTAAAAATATCCTTGGCTTAACATCATGACAATTCAAAAAATTTCAGTCTTCTGCGGTGCTCATATGGGCAAATCACCTGATTATAAAAATACTGCCGAAGAATTAGGGGAATTACTCGCAAGCAAGAACTTGGAGGTAATTTTTGGTGGTGGAAACGTAGGTTTAATGAAAGTTGTTTCAGACAGCGCCATTAAACACGGTGGGAGGGTTACAGGCATTACCCTCAAATCATTAGATGATTTTGAGCTGACTAACCCAATTATTACTGAGACAATAATTACACATTCACTCTTTGAAAGAAAAGATAAGTTTTTAGAAATTAGCGATGCTTTCATCGTTATGCCTGGTGGAGTTGGCTCTATGGATGAGCTTTTAGAGGTAATGGTTAGCAATCAGCTTGGAGGCATCAATAAGCCTGTTGGCATATTAAACATTAATGGTTACTACGATTCATTTATGCAGTGGCTGCAACATTCAGTTGATGAGGAATTTGTCTCAACTGAAAATCAAAAACAGGTATTGATTTCAGATGATCCAAAAGAACTACTTGAGATGATCTTAACTACTCAAATGCCCTCTAAGGACACCTGGATTGATAGACTCAATGTTGAATTTCCCTTAGATTAATCTTTTTTATCTCTAGAAATTAATAGCCCTATTTCAAATAGCATCCACATAGGTATTGCCAAGAATAGCTGAGAGAAAATATCAGGTGGAGTTAAGAGCATTGCCAGCACAAAAAATACAATGATTAGATAGGGACGTATCTTTTTTACAGATGCTTTGTTTGTGACTCCAGTTCTAATGAGCAAGAATGTAGCCACAGGAATCTCAAAAGCAAACCCAAAAGCGAAGAAAAGCTTTAAAACAAAATCTAAGTATTTATTTATATCTGTCATTACTAGGATAGAGTCTGGAGCTGCAGCTATAAAAAAATTTAAAATAATTGGGCTCACCACATAAAATGCAAAAGCTACCCCCGCATAAAATAGGATTGCAGACGAAATCAGCAAAGGCATAACAAAACTTTTTTCACGCTTATATAACCCTGGCGCTATAAATCCCCATAATTCAATTAAGGCATAAGGCATTGCTAAAATTAATGCACTATAAATTCCCAGTCTTAATGGTGCTATAAATGGCGAGGTTACTTCTGTTGCTATCATCGTGCTATTTTCTGGAAGAATGGATGTTAAGGGTGATGAAATGTAAAAATAGATCTCATTAGCAAAGGGTAGGCAACAGATCAGCAAGACCCCGATTACTACAAAGATTCTTATCAATCTAGAGCGGAGCTCTTTTAGATGCTCTATGTAGCTCATTTCATTTTGGTGTCCTATCATCTCTTTCAAGCTCTTCCATTTTGAGTTCATTAAAAATATCTTGTTTTAAATCCTCAGCACCGATATCTCTTTCAACCGAAGCTCTAAATTCAAAAAATTTATTTTGTAGCTTTGTAAATGACTTTACAGATGATTTTACAAAATCAGGTAGCTGTTCTGGACCAATAACCAATATTCCAACCAACAATATGATTAGAATTTCTAGCAGACCTATTTGAAACAAGGTTATTTTTCTTCTGAATCAGACTCTGGTTTTGATTCCGTATCCTCATCTTTGATTGCTTTTTTAAAGCCCTTGAGACCTTCGCCAAGGTCTGAGCCCATATTACGAATTTTTTTACCGCCAAATAAAACTAAAATTACCAATAAGATAATTAAAATTTGCCAGATACTTATTCCGCCTATACCCATTTTATGCTCCTGATATCTTTAATCTTACGCCAATCTAAAGCTTGTTGATTAATAGAATCATAATTATTCCCAATAATGTAATTATAGTGAGATTTTGCCATTTGCGTTGTTTTTGCAACGCTAACTGCATATTTGCTACTAGAGCTGCATTTTTTTTACCGTCTGAGGCCAAAAATTTAATATTATCTAAGAGATCAAATACATCTCCCGGCAATGAAGTTGCTTTATCCATCAGATCATATTTATTTTGCTCTAAAAATTCTTTAAGTTTAGTTGGGCTGTATTGATTTGAGACCCATTCATCAAGGTATGGTTCAGCTAGGCCCCAAAAATCAAGATCAGAATATATCTCACGCCCCATTCCCTCAATATGAATAAGCGTTTTTTGAAGCAGAATAAGGGAGGGTTGAACTGATAGCCCAAATTGCCTTGTAGAATCAAAGAGATACAGTAGTAGCTTACCAAACTCTATTTCTGAAAGAGGTTTTGAAAAAATTGGTTCACACGTTGCCCTAAGGGTTTGCTCTAGATCTGATTGATTCGTATCAGCATTAACCCACCCAGTTCCAATAAAGAGCTTAGCCAATCGATGATAATCTTGCTTGAGAGTAGCTTGTAACATTCTTGCTAGGTTGTATTGGTCTTCTTGAGTTAAAGAGCCAACAATTGCGCAATCAATCGCTATGTAACTAGGAGTATGAATATTTTTTTTGCTAACAAAGATATTGCCTGGGTGCATATCTGCATGGAAGAAATTATCTCTAAATACTTGATCTAGAAAAATCTTGACACCATTTTCAGCCAGGACCTTACGATCAATACCTAGCTTATCCATTGATGATGTATCTGTGCAAGCAAGCCCATCAATCTCTTCTAAGGTTAAAACATCTACCGCAGTATGATCCCAATAAACTTTTGGTATATAGAGTAGATCAGAATCACTAAAATTTTTTCTTGTAGTGCTCGTATTCGCCGCCTCAACCTTTAAATCTAACTCTTGCTTGATTGTTCTCTCATAATCACCGATGACTTCCTTTAACTTCAGCCGGTGACTTTCTTTGTAAAACATATTGACCAATGAGCCAGCTATTTTAATAACACCTATATTTCTATGCACTTTCTGATGAATGCCTGGTCTTAAGACCTTAATTACAATTTGATCTGAAGAGTCTATTAACTGTGCCCTATGAACTTGGGCTAAAGATGCTGCTGCCAAAGGAGTTTCTTCAAAATTTTTAAATACATCTTCAAGACTAATGTTTAGTGATTTCTCAATAATTCTTCTAGCATCTGACGCAGGAAATGGCTTGCATTGATCTGTGAGAGTGTTTAAAAAACTAATAATTTCTGCTGGCACTACATCGCTTCTAGTAGAAAGCAGCTGGCCAAATTTAATAAACATAGGCCCCAGGCTTTCTAAAAAACTTGTAATTCTTTGCCCGGGAGGAATTTTTCGATTGATAATATAAAAAGGATTTAGAAATCCAAGCATTCGAATAATTCTTATAGAACTATTTTCTAAAGGTATGTTGATGACGGAAAACCTTATAGTTTTTATAAAAATATTGCAGATATCTACAATAGAAAGTAAGAAGTTAATCATAGCGCCTGCTTTTGTTCCATTCTATCCATTCTGATGCTGATATTTCTTAGCGATGCTTGCAAGGACCTAACTCTAATATTTTCAGCTCCTTGATTATAGTTTAGAAAATCTTGGCTTAAAATTTTTCTGATTATCAGCCCAGGAACAGTTCCAAAGTTATTATATATAAGCAACTCAAGATCAATATTAGACTCAGCCAATATTATTAAAAACATTAAAGCTAGCTCGCTATCACCTTCAATCTTATCAGATGGGATAGTTTGTTCTTTTAAAAGATTCCAAGTTGTATTTGAGTCAATGATGAGCGTAAATTGAGGATTTTTTGAAGCTGAAGCTTTTAATCTTTGCTCATGATGATCTAAGCAAAGGGACATTACAGGAAGGCCAGAAAAATTAAGATTACATTCTATGGGGTAAATACTCTCTAGCCTTTCCTGCAAACCACTTGATATCTCATATGCTTCTGTCAAAACTGTATTTAAAGATATGTCCATCTTACTTAGCCTGGTGGATTGCCACCACACCGTTAACAAGATTATAAAATTTACACTCCTCAAATCCTGCATCTAAGACCATTGCTTTTAATTCTTCTTGTGCAGGATGCATTCTTATAGACTCAGCAAGATACCTATAGCTGTCTTCGTCGTTTACAAATAAACCACCAAGCTTAGGAATAATATTGAAAGAATACCAATCATATATTTTTGAAAAAATTGAATTAGTTGGCTTAGAAAACTCTAGAATCAGAAGAATACCATTCGACTTTAGCACTCTTTTCATTTCCATTAAGCCTGCCTGCTTATCAGTAAAATTTCGAAGACCAAATCCAATGGTTACTAGATCAAATGTATTATCTTGATAGGGCAAGACCTCGCCAGAAGCCAAAGCAAAGGAACAGTTTTGATAGAAATTTTCATTAATAGCTCTTTCTTTTCCGACCATGAGCATCGATTCATTGATATCAGTGACATGAATTTCAGAGGATGGAAACTTTTCGATAATGAGCTTTGGAATATCAGCTGTGCCACTCGCTATGTCTAATACTATAGAATTTTCTGTTAATCCTGAGAGCTCTAAGAGCATTCTTTTCCAAAGTCTATGCATGCCAAATGACATAACGTCATTCATTAGGTCATATTCTTCAGCAACAGAATGAAAAACATTGCCAACTTTCTTTGATTTATCAACAGCATCTACTTCCTCAAAACCAAAATGTGTTTTATCACTCATAAATGTGCCGCATCGTTTAAAATCATAAAATTATTGTAACGACTTTGCTCGATATCATCATTATTTAAAGCCTTTATTACAGCACATCCCTCATCATCCTCATGCCCACATTTAGGAAACTCGCATTTGCTGGCTAGCTCATTAATTTCTTTAAATCCAGCAAGAATTTCTGCATTACTTAATTGCTCTATGCCAATATCTCTCACTCCGGGAGAATCTATAACTTTCATCTGATTCTCTGATTCGTATAGAGTTGAAACAGATGTTGTATGCACGCCTTGATTATTTGATAACTCTTTAGAAGGAATATGTGTTCCAGTTAATGCAGATGTTAAAGTTGATTTGCCTGATCCTGAATTTCCAACAAATATACTGGTTTCATTCTCAAGAAATGAAATTAAATTTTCTAAATTTGTATTAAATTTTGCAGAAATTTCAAACATAGGGATTTCTAGGTTTTGATAAATATTTTTAAGAGAACTAAACGCATTCTTCTCCAATGAATCAATTTTATTAAATACAATAAATGGTTGAATCCCAGAATGAAGAGCAATGACAATCCATTTATCAATAAACTCAAGGCTAGTCTTTGGGTGAAAGGTTACCAAAATTCCAAGATGCGTAATATTTGCTGCTACCGCCTTGGTCACCCTATCTTTCGATTTAAAGAGTGCTGTAGCTCTATCAAGACGCTCTGTCACAATTGCATCGCAGCTAGTTAGTCCTTCAGCAGGAGCTATTTTTACAAAATCACCTACCACCAAATCAATTCTGCCTTGAATGCGACACTTGAATGTATCAGAAGTTCCAGCTACTCTGCATGTGTTTGAGTAAAACTCAATAATTTGTCCGGTTTGAACTTTTATCATCTAGGGCTCAAAATATACTATAGTTAAAATTTACCAACTCAAATGTCTAATCAAAAATCCAACCAAAACTTAATCTGGGTAGATCTTGAAATGACTGGTCTCGATCCTGAAAAAGAAAGAATTATTGAGATTGCTACCATTATCACAGACAGCAATCTTACCATTGTTGCCGAAGGACCCAACCTAGTAATCCACCAGTCAAAAGAACTGATGGCTAATATGGACGATTGGAATACTAATCAACATGGCAGTACTGGCCTCACTCAAGCTGTCCATAATAGCAGCGTTAGTGAGCAGGAAGCAGAGATCATCACATTAGAGTTTATCTCAAAATACGTTGGTCATAAAAAATCACCCATGTGCGGCAATACCGTTTCCCACGATCGAAGGTTTTTAGCAAAGTATATGCCAAGCGTAGAGTCCTACTTTCATTACAGACACATAGACGTGTCATCTGTTAAAGAGTTAATTTCAAGATGGATGAACGATGCACAAACATATGACAAAAATGGCTCTCATAGAGCCAAAGATGACATCATTGATTCTATTAATGAGCTGAAGCTATATAAGCGCATGCTCTTTGATTAAAGCGTTTCAGTATTAATTTCTAGCTTATTTTTCAGTACTTTAAAAATTTTGGTTGATGCAATGGTTGAATCTACCTTTTGTAACTCTGAAATAAAATTGAACCTAGCTTCCATTTGATCCTCACTAAAATCCAAGACTAAGTATCCCCGATGCTCAGGATCCATCCAATTTAGCTCTGAATTCATCTTAACGATCTCAGTGGCAAATTTTGTTTTGTCTAATTTTATTGCATCAGTTATGCCGGGAGAAGAAACTGATGGCGTGCCCAATTCAATTCCAATTTTATCCCCCTGGGCATCTGCAAGCTCTGAAACCCAAGCGTTATGAGTGTCTCCAGCTAAACTTATAAAGCTTTTATTTGCTTTTTTCATCACATCATAAAGTTTGTTGCGATCAGCGGGATAGCCATCCCATGCATCTAAGTTAGATGGAATGCCCAAACCAAGGAATTTAAGATAAGGCTTAAGAAATTCAGGAATATCCTCTTCTTTAAGCATTTTGGTGAGGTCAGGAAATTTCAATTTTGTCATTAAGACTTGTTGTCCAAGTACTGTCCAATCAAAACTTTCTGAATTTACCCTCTCTTTGATCCAGCCTAGTTGCTCTGCACCCAAAAGATTTCTGTGCGATGCATTTAAGTCACTGTAAAAACTTGCTTGATTAAACCCAGACTTAGTTAAGTAGTTCTGAGGTTGTATCTGTTGATCCCTTTGAAACTGCCGCGTATCTAGCATTAGTAGTTGTATAAACTTGCCCACTTTAAATTCACGGAATATTTTTCTTTTATTTTTTTGTTCCCTGATAGGCATCCATTCGTGATATGCCTGAATAGCCGCAGATCTTCTGGCAAAAAAATCTCCTTCTGAACCATCCATTGAATGATTTTCAGCACCTCTTTTCCAAGTATCATTTGCAAATTCATGGTCATCCCACACTGCAACTAAAGGGGCATTTTTATGCAATGCCCGTGATCCTAAATCAGATTTATATTGAGCATGACGCATTCGGTAGTCTGATAATGTAATCATTTCATGTTTTGGGCTTGGGACTCTTCCAATGCTCTCCGCATTTGTTGTGGCATAACCTCCCATGGGATATTCATACAAGTAGTCACCAAGATGCAGCCATAAATCAAGATCATTCGCTTCTGCTGCAGCTTGATAGGCATTAAAAAAACCAGCAGGGAAATTACTGCAACTAAAAATTCCCATTTTAATTTTTTTAACATCAGCCGCTAAAGTTTTTGTCTTGCCAGTCTCAGACACCGAACCTGATGCATTAAATCTGTAAAAAAAAGTTTCCCCAGATTTGAAGATATTTTTAATAATAAAATCATACTTAATCGTATAGTCCACTAAGGAAGAGGTTCTCAGGACTTTAGTAAAAGCTATAGAAGTAAAATTTTGATCAGATGAAATTTCTAAATTAACTTTTACTGGACCTGGTTTTGAGGGCGTTACCCTTGTCCATAATATTACACGCTCAGCTAGAGGGTCCCCACTGGCAACACCATGATCAAAAAGAATATTATTTTTACTGCAGCCACCATGAACGGTTGCTGTTAAACCTATGGTAGCGATCGATGAAATCTTAAGTGCTTGACGTCTCTTCATCCTGAAATATTAACAGTGTTTTTGAAAGCATAGGCAATAATATGCTTACTGAATATTTTGATTAGACTAATCTTGTTTGTTGGCTGGCTGGATATTCATTGGAAAAGGACTAACTTGGCTTTTATTTTGCTTAATCTTTGCTTCCCCCAATTCAATTACTTCGTCAACACGAATCACAGCATTAATAGGTATATATGACCTTTCAACATTTTTGAATTCTTTCTCAAGCTTTTCAGACGAAGGGTCTACAACTAGCTGTTTATTTTGATTAAATATATACTCTTCCACCTCTATGAAACCATACATATCACTTTGATAAATTTGCTTAGCAAAAACTTCGTATATTTCACCGAGTTGCATAAAAATGATTTTATATGTCGTCTTTTTAGTCATAATTAGATATATGGGTACAAAACTTTATATTAAAACCTATGGTTGTCAAATGAATGAGTATGACAGCCAAAAAACGCTAGAAATTCTTAAGCAAGACCCAACCGTAGAAGAAACTTCAAACCCTGAAGAGGCAGATATCATCCTTTTGAATACTTGCTCCATCAGAGAGAAAGCTGAAGAAAAGGTCTATTCAGAGCTCGGTAGACTAAGAAAACTTAAAATTGAAAATCCAAACTTAAAAATTGGAGTTGGTGGTTGCGTAGCATCTCAAGAGGGTAAAAAGATTTTTAAACGCGCCCCATATGTTGACCTAATTTTTGGACCTCAAACTATTCATAAAGTACCTTCGTTACTCTCAAAAAAGAATAAGATTGAAGCAGTAGACGTTTCATTTCCAATTGAAGAAAAATTTGACGCTCTGCCTGCTCCCGAGGCAACTGGAACTTCAAGTTTTGTTTCCATTATGGAAGGATGTTCAAAATACTGCTCTTTTTGTGTTGTGCCATACACTCGCGGTGATGAGGTGAGCAGGAAGCCTGAGCAAATATTTGATGAGGTGGCAAGGTTGATTGAACAAGGCGTATCTGAGATTGTCTTTGTTGGGCAAAATGTAAACTCTTATGAATATAGCTTCAATGGCAGAATGCTGAGGTTATCTGATCTTATAGAAGTGGCTGGATCAATAGATGGTGTAGAACGCATTAGGTATACAACTTCTCATCCGTTAGATATGACAGATGACCTAATAGAGGTTTATGGCCATGTTCCTCAGCTAGTAAGTCATCTTCATCTTCCGGTTCAATCTGGCTCAAACAGCATCCTAACGAGAATGAAGAGGAATTATTCCAGAGAGCTATATATTGATGTTATTGAAAAACTTAAGCTTGTTAGGCCCAATATTAAAGTGTCGTCTGATTTTATTGTTGGTTTTCCAGGAGAAACAGATGCTGATTTCCAACAAACAATGGATCTAATTGAGGAAGTTCAATTTGATGCTTCATTTAGTTTTATTTATTCTGCTAGGCCTGGAACTCCGGCATCAAAATTACATGACGCAACTCCGTTAGCAGAAAAAAAAGAAAGATTAAATTTTCTTCAAAATCGAATTGATGAGCTGCAAACTCTATATAGCGATGCTTTGGCAGGAACAATTCAACGATGTTTAGTTACAGGAATATCCAGAAAAAATATAAAGCAATTACAGGCCAGAACTGAATGTAACCGAGTAGTTAATTTTGACTTCCAAAATATTAATATTCTAGGTAAATTAGTAGATATTAATATTACAAAAGCATATCAACGATCTTTGGTCGGAAAAATTCTGAATTCAGAGGAGCTGCAGTCAGCATAAATGCAAGATATTGACCAAGGACTAACTCAGTTTCAGCTAGAGCCAGAGAATACAAAAAATTTGAAAGCCTTTGTGGGTGAATTGAATGGGAATATCAAAATTCTTGAAAAAGAATTTGATGTTAAAATTTTTCAAAATGGCAATAAAGTTAGCATTTCTGGTAATCAAGAAGACATACAAAAAGCTTCTAATGCAATAAATGATTTATATGCATCTACAGCTAAGGGAGTTGAAATATCACGAGAAATAATACAAATGGCAATTAATAAAAATGAAGAGATAGAGCCTGAAATTATAGCTCCAGATGGAGTGGAATATGTTATTAAAGCTCCAAAAAAAGTAATAAGGCCTAGAGGCAAGAATCAGAATGATTATTTGGCTAAAATGAGCACTTATGAAGTAAATTTTGGGGTAGGACCGGCCGGAACTGGAAAAACTTATCTTGCCGTTGCTAAGGCTGTAGAGATGCTTATCTCTGAAAAGGTTAAGAAAATTATTCTTATTCGCCCGGCTGTTGAAGCGGGAGAAAAGCTTGGTTTTTTACCGGGTGACTTATCTCAAAAAGTAGATCCATACTTAAGGCCTTTATATGATGCTTTATACGAAATGTTGGGATTTGAGCAGGTTGCTAGGTTACTTGAAAAAGAGATTTTAGAAGTTGCTCCTCTTGCATATTTGCGAGGCAGAACTCTTAATAACTCATTTATTATTATGGATGAGAGTCAAAATACGACTGTAGATCAAATGAAAATGTTTTTAACTAGAATGGGCTTTGGTTCTTATGCAATTATAAATGGAGACATGACACAAATTGATCTACCTAAGCACATTGAGTCTGGTCTAAAGCATGGTCTTAAAGTACTTGAGGGTGTAGACGGAATTGGCTTTACTTTTTTTAGTTCTAAAGATGTGGTGCGCCACCCTCTTGTGAGAAAGATTGTTGATGCTTATGAGGCTTTTGAGAAAGAAAAGACTTGAGCCTTAACATTATTCAAGATCATCCCGATCAATTATCCAAGACTTTGATTGCTCAGTTATCACTTCTGGTAAGTCACATACTTCGTGATTACAAAAAAAATGACTTAGCAATCAACCTAAAGCTTGTGTCGTCAGATGAGATGGTCTCTCTAAATCAAACTTACAGAAAGAAAACAAAGGATACCAATGTTCTATCTTTTCCTGCAGACCCAGAAGTAATCAAAATGTCTAAAGAGCTTGGCGATATTGCAATATGCCTTCCATTTATGGAATCTGAAGCAAAAACCTTGAATAGAAACCTAGACGACCATATGATGCACTTAGTTGCCCATGGCGTTTTGCACTTATTTGGCCATGATCACATCGACGAAAAAGACGCTAACCTAATGGAATCCCATGAGATTAGCTATTTAAAAAAATTTAATATAGCCAATCCATACTAACTATGACGAATACTGAAAACACAAAAGATCAACCTCCCTCGAGCCTTTTAAACAAATTAAAACGATTCCTTACTATCAAGCCATCAAGCCTTGATGACGTTTCATTGCTTCTAAAAGACGCCCTATCCTCTAGGTTGATAGATAAAGAGGCTCAGTTTATCGCAGAAAGAGCCATACGCTTGGGTGATACTACTGTGAAAGAGATCATGATTCCCAGGGTCGAGATGGTTACATTGACTTCTGAAGAGGAGCCAAATGCCTTAATTACTAGAATTATTGAGTCTGGGCACTCAAGGTATCCTGTATTAGGCGCCACTAAGAATGAGGTAAGAGGCATTTTACTGGCAAAGGACTTACTAACGATTCTGAACAAGGATCTAGAGACTTTCCAGTTAAATAATTTTATTAGAGATATCAAAATTGTTCCAGAAAGCAAAAAGGCAGATTCTTTGCTAGAAGAATTTAAAAAAGATAGATCACATATGGCTATTGTCATAGACGAATATGGAACTATTTCCGGCCTAGTAACAATTGAAGATATCCTAGAAGAACTTGTTGGAGAAATTGAAGATGAGCATGATGCAGAAGATTTAGATGATTTGATTCAAGTAAGTGAGTTTGAGTACATTGCAGATGCAACTCTAGAACTGTCAATTTTTGAGGAAAAATTTGAAAAAAACTTTGGAGACATTGATGCGGAAACACTTGCTGGTTTATTTATAAACAAACTTGGGCTTTTGCCTAAAGTCGGAGACAAGATTGATCTCGACAATATGATTCTTTCGATAACAGCAGCTGACAAAAGAAAAGTAAAAAAAATTGGCATCACTATTAAAACAAATAGATAGCCACCCTCTTTTTAAGTATCTCTTACTAAGTATTATTGGAGCAACCAGCTTCCTTGCTTTTAGTCCATTTAATTTCAAGCTAGTTATAGTATTAACTCACGCATTGCTTTTGTATTCTGTGATGTCTTCTAACTCTATGTTCGTTGCTTTTAAACGATCAATTGCATGGGGGACTGGCTACTGGTTAGGAGGAACAGGCTGGCTAATAGTAAGTATTTACTATTATGGAAATACAAGTATTTATATAGCTCTTCTAATAATAATATTTATGGCTATTCTGCTTTCAGCAGTTTTTATTGCTCCAATTTCCCTGATATATTCGGTTAGACGCACTAATAATTACTTAGCTCATTCCTTGCTGTGTGCTGGTGTCCTGACAGTTATTGAGCTACTTAGATTTATTTTTCTGGGAGGCTTTCCCTGGCTGCTACCAGGCTTAGTTTTGATCGACACCATCGGCCAAGATCTAATACCATTAATAGGAATATATGGTGGTTCGTTCTTTGTTTATTTTATTTCATTATTCCTATTGGGCAGTTTTCAAAATAAAAGTTATAAGCAATTTTTTGTTGGACTTTGTCTTTTAATAATTTTCTATCCCCATCCTGGGTACAAGCAACCTCTTTTGAATGAAGGGATGAATATTGCAATTATTCAGCCCTCATTAGATCCATTTCAAAAATATGAAAATAGTTATAAAAATACCATTGAAAATGCCTTAGTTAATTTGAGCAATACAAATAGAGATGTTGATTTATTAATATGGCCTGAGTCACCATTACCATATCTAAACTCTAGTCAGGACATGAACAAGTTGCTTGCAAGGACTAATAATTTACCAGTGATTCTTTCGGGTGGATGGGATTATAATAATGGCGATCTTCAAAATGTAATGAGTGTCCTAGGCAAAAAACAAACTTATGCAAAACAACATTTAGTATTGTTTGGTGAATATATTCCGTTTGAGGGCTTATTGAGAGGGTTAATCGAATTTTTTGATATGCCAATGTCAACAATCAAGGCAGGTAATACAAATCAAGAGCTATTCACCATTAACGGGAAGCAAATCCTAGGTTTAATATGCTTTGATATTGCATTTCCCTTGTCTTATATAAATCAGTCAAAAAAAGCAGATTTCATAGTCAATATAAGTAATGATACCTGGTTTGGAAGCTCATACGGCCCTCATCAGCATCTCCAAATTGTTAGAGCTAGAGCCCTTGAGTTTAATAAGTGGATTGCCCGGGGTACATCAGACGGAATATCAACAATTGTTGATAATAAAGGGACTATTGTTTCTAAAATTGATAAAGGCATGCAAGGAGTGCTGCAGGGAAAGATCTATTTTACAAATTCAGAGTCATATTTTCTTAAATATGGATTCGTGATTATACCAATCCTATCTTTAATTTTGTCATTACTTGCTTTTGTATTAAGATTTAGAAAATGAAGAGTTTATTTGTAATTATTACGTTATTTTTTGTAATGATTATCAACGCTTCAGTATCCATAGACATAGATATTTCGTCTCAAAGATTAATTTTAAAAGAAGATGGAGAACTTATTAGAAGTTTTCCTATTTCAAGCTCTGCATACGGAGAAGGCCAAATAGAGAATTCACTAAAAACTCCATATGGAAAACATATAATAAAGACTAAAATTGGGACTAATGTTGATAAAAATCATTTTTTTGTCAGTAGAGAGCATATACCTCAAGAAGCAGCCATTATTCATGAGCCTGTTGACTCCAAGGATGACTTTATAACGTCTAGAATTATGTGGCTCGAGGGTCAGGAAGATGGATTTAATAAAGGTGGATCAGTGGATTCTTTTAAAAGATATATTTATATTCATGGAACACATGAAGAGGGGTTAATAGGTCAAAAAGCTTCACATGGCTGCATTAGAATGTTTAATCACGATGTGATCGAGCTATACGACCTTGTTTCAGAGGATACATTAGTAAATATCCTCTGAAAAAGTTTAAAAACTATACACCACCCATATTTTTAGAGTCTCTAAAGCTTAATTTTGCTTCTCTTTCCTCTTTTTCGGGGGCTTCACCAAAACGCGAGCCTTCAGCTGCTAATTTTGTTAATAACGGAGAGATTTTCCAGAATTGTTCATCTGATTTTGCAAATTCCCCTATTCTTTTAGTAACTTCATCAAGTCCAAGCATATTTGCATAGCACATAGGTCCGCCTCTCCATATTGGGAAGCCGTATCCATTAATGTAAACAATATCCATGTCTCCAGATCTTTGAGCCACTCCCTCAGATAGGATTTGAGCCCCTTCATTTACTAGGGCAAGAATACATCTATCAATAATTTCCTGGTCAGAAATCTCTCTTCTAACAAAATTATTTTTTTCTGAAATTGATTTATAAATATCTTCATTTTCTGGAGCTGGATTAGGCGCTCTAGATCCCTCAGAATAGTTATAAAAACCTCTAGCATTCTTTTGACCAAACCTGTCTTGCTCACAGAGTTCGTCTGAAATCTTGTTTACAAGAGGTGATTCTATGCCAGCAAGTTTTCTTGCTCTCCAGCCGAGATCCAATCCTACTAAATCCATCATTCTAAATGGGCCCATGCTCATTCCAAATGACTCTAATGCATTATCAACTTGGTTAGGCAGTGCCCCTTCGAGCAAGAGCATATTAGCTTGATACGTGTAACCGGATAACATTCTATTTCCTATGAATCCTGGAGCATTTAGGGAGACAACAGATGCTTTATTCATCTTTTTCCCAAGCGCCATTACTGTAGCCATTGTTTCATCTGATGATTCTCCTCCTCTTACAACCTCTAACAGTCTCATAATGTTTGCAGGACTAAAAAAGTGAGTACCCACTACTTTTCCAGGTCTTGTTGTTGATGATGCTATTGCATCAATATCAAGACCAGATGTATTAGATGCGAGGATGGCATTTGCATTAGTATGGGTATCTAGTTTCTGAAAAATCTCTTGTTTTAAATCTAGATTTTCATACACAGCCTCAACAACTATATCGACCTCTGAAAGATCATCGTAAGTTAAAGTTGGAGTAATTAATTGCATTACAGCATCTTTTTGCTCCTCTAACATTCGACCTCTATCTACCATCATCTTGTAATTTTTTTCAATAACACCCATACCTCTCTTCAGATTATCTTCATCTTGATCTAAAACTAAAACAGGAATACCAGCATTTGCGAAAAGCATCGCTATCCCACCACCCATTGTTCCAGATCCTACAACACCAGCTTTGTTGATTGGGTGAAGAGGGGTCTCTTTTGGAATGTCGGCTATTTTAGAAGCAGCTCGCTCACCAAAGAAAATGTGAATCATAGCTTCCCTTTGAGGGTTCACTAAGCATTCTAAGAAATAATCAGCTTCCTTTTTCATGCCGTCATCAAAATTATCTTCATTGATTGCAGCTTCAACACAAGCAATAATCTGTCCAGGAGCAAATTGACCTCTTCGTGTTTTTGCTGCTAGTGCTCTTGCCTCTGCAAGGATATTATCATCGCCTCTTGCTTCAATTACTTTATCGTTTTTATCTCTTACTTTGGGATGCTCATCCAGGCCAATTTTGTCTTGTAAAAATAGGATTGCATCTTCAATTAATGAATTTTCTGATATTGCGTCTATAACTCCCTGATCCAAAGCCTTTTTAGCCGACATTGGAGTTCCTGCAAGCATCATTTTTAGGGCTTGGGAAGGCCCAATAAGCCTAGGTAGCCTTTGGGTACCGCCTGCACCAGGTAATAAACCTAAATTAACCTCAGGTAGCCCAACAATAGCTTTATTCGTTCCAATGCGATAGTTGCATACCAAAGCTGTTTCTAGCCCCCCGCCTAGTGCTGTTCCATTTATCGCAGCAACAACCGGTTTTTTACTAAATTCTATTTCACGCAGCGCTGTATGAAGGTCAGGACCATCAGGTTTCTGGCCAAACTCAGATATATCAGCTCCTGCAATGAATGATCTTCCAGCTCCAGTTAGTATTATTCCCTCAATAGAATCATCTGAATTTGCTTTGAGTATATATTCTGATAAACCTGCTCGCACGCCACTACTTAGTGGGTTTACAGGGGGATTATCTACTTCTAGTATGGCTATATTTCCCTGAGTAGAATAATTTACTTTACCTTTTAGCTGTTCTGTCATTTTTTGTGCCTATTAATGAATGTTTGCTAGGAGATTATATAGCTTTTTTTGGAATATTTACCATAGATTAAAGGGTAATAACTTAGCCAAATAGGGAGCTTTAGAATTAATATAAATAAAATCTATTTATTAAAATATTAATTATTTATTTATAAAAAGTATTGATAATACTATATAAGTATATATAATAATTATTCATCAGCACTTCTCCCCCCTATGTTGTGATGATGAATTCTCTGGAATTACGGAGGGTGAAAGCCCTCCAGTTCTTTTTAACGAACCTTAAACTTGAAACTTGAAACTTGAAACATGAAAAGAAAATTAATCGACAAAGTTGAACTCATTATCCTAGCATCTGTATTCGTATCATCTGTTTACGCAATTGCCCCTGTCGTGTAATATCTTTAGGATGAAACACATCCTACTCACAGTAATTTTATTTTTTGCATCCGAATCATTTGCTTGTTCAGGTATTCTTGATAGCTCCTTGCGAGTATTAGATTCTGATGATGAGCAAAGTCTTTGTAAGTACGCTGGAAATGTAGTTTTAGTTGTAAATGTTGCCAGCAAATGTGGCTATACCCCCCAATATGCAGGCTTGCAAAGATTGTATTCTAAATACAAAGAAGATGGATTGGTGATTATAGGCATACCCTCTAGAGATTTTTTTCAAGAATACTCTGATGAATCAAAAGTTGCAGAGTTTTGTAGTACAGAGTACGGCGTTGATTTTCCAATGTTTGCTACCGCCAAGGTTAGCGGTAAAAAAGCACACCCACTTTATAAAAAATTAATTGCAGCTTCCGGCAAAGAGCCTAACTGGAACTTCAACAAATACTTGGTTGATAGAGACGGCCAGGTTCAACACTACAAATCAAGTGTCACGCCTGAATCTGAGAGACTGGTAACTGCAATACAAGCAGTCCTTTAGTCCTTTCCTATAATAATTTTGTTCGGCTTGCAGTGAGCAAAAATTCCATTATCTAGAACTCCAGGAATTAAATTTATTTGCTTTTCTAGCTCACTAGGATCTTCAATTGTTAGGTCACTAACATCTATAACTTGATTTCCATGGTCAGTCTCAAATCCAAGCCTTAATTCTGGCGTTCCTCCAAGCTTCACAAGCTCCCTAGCTACAAAACTTCTACTCCTTATTACTACCTCAACCGGTAACGGGAATGCTCCAAGACTTTCTACCATTTTAGATTCATCAACAATACAGATGAATTGATTGGAGGCAGAAGCAACAATTTTTTCTCTAGTATGAGCACCGCCACCACCTTTTATAAGATTTTTATCTCTATCCACCTCATCCGCTCCATCGATGTAAATATTTACCACATTCACATCATTTAATTCAAAAACTTCTATGCCATGACTGATTAGGATCTCTGAAGAAGCCTCGGAACTTGATACAGCGCCTTTAAAAAGAGTTTTGATCTTTGCCAGTTCTTCAATAAAGTAATTTACTGTTGAGCCTGTCCCAACTCCAATAATTGAATTAATATCAATATTTGCTCGAACATATTCGCAAGCTTCGATTGATGCATTTAATTTTGCGTTACTCATTGTGGGTATAATGCTTAAATAATCACGTTACTAAAATGAGACTTAAAATAAAAAAAACCGGTTCTTTTAAATCTTCTAAGAAGTACTTAGATTTGATTGCTAATTCAAAAGTATACGATGTTGCAACAAATACGCCTATATCCTATGCAGCAAATATTTCGACTAAATTAGGAAATGATGTTTTTTTAAAAAGAGAAGATATGCAACCTATTTTCTCATTCAAGATAAGAGGTGCATACAATAAGATTGCAAATCTAACTCCTCAACAGAAAAAAAGAGGTGTACTGACTGCATCAGCTGGCAATCATGCTCAAGGCGTTGCAAATGCATGTAAAAAATTAAAAATTCCTTGTCTTATCTTTATGCCTGTTACAACGCCAGAAATTAAAGTCAAAGCAGTGAAGAGACTCGGAGCTAAGGTAAAACTGTTTGGAGATAATTTTGATCAAGCCTCAAAAAAAGCTTTGCAGCTAGCTAAAGAGAAGAAGATAGAGTTTATTGAGGCATTTGATGATCCATATACCATTGCTGGCCAAGGAACGGTTGGTAAAGAGATTTTAGATGCAGACCCATCACTGGATGTAATTTTTGTTCCCGTTGGGGGAGGTGGACTGCTTGCTGGAATTTCAGCCTGGGTAGCACAAACCCAATCTAAAACAAAAGTCTATGGTGTAGAAGTTGAAGATTCAGCCTGTTTGACTGAAGCATTAAAGGTCAACAAACGCGTTCGTTTACGTGAAGTAGGGCAATTTGCAGATGGAGTAGCAGTTGGACGGGTTGGAAAAAATAATTTTGATGTTATTAAAGAGTGCGCTGATGGAGTGGTCACTGTGAGTATTGATGAGCTGTGTGCAGCGGTAAAAGATATTTTCGAAGATACCCGTGTATTGTCTGAGCCATCTGGAGCATTAGCACTTGCTGGATTAAAAAAATATGCTGCAAAAATATCTAATAAAAGATTTCTTGCAATTAGTAGCGGAGCGAATGTTAATTTTGAGAGGCTCAGCTACATTGTTGAAAGATCAGAAGTGGGAGAAAAAAGAGAAAAACTTTTAAGTATTGAAATCCCTGAAAAGGCAGGAAGTTTCTTGAAACTGTGCAATGTTTTTGGTGGCACTCAAATCACAGAATTTAATTACAGGCTGGCCGACCAATCAATTGCAAATGTGTTGGTAGGCATAAAAACCGCAGATGAAGATGCATTTAAAGTTCTTTCAAATAAACTTACTAAAAGTAAATTTAAATACACTGACTTAACCAAAAATCAAATTTCAAATGATCATTTAAGACATATGGTGGGCGGACACAACAGCGGCATCGTTGAGAATGATTCAGAAAGATTGTTTAGGTGCCAGTTTCCAGAGCGTCCGCGCGCCTTACTAAATTTTTTAAATGATTTCGGCACAAAATGGAATATATCACTTTTTCATTATCGCAATCTTGGCGCTGCTTTTGCGAACATATTGATAGGAATAGAGGACAAGGGTAAGTCTTCAGCTGCTCTTGATAAACACCTGAAATCTCTTGATTATAGTTTCATAGAAGAAACTGAGAATGCTGCTTACAAGGAGTTTTTAAAGTAATGATTAAAGAATTCGAAATTTATGTTCCAGATGAAAAGATTGAATTATTGAATCAGAAAATTGATTTAACTCGCTGGCCAGATGAAATTGAAGATGGCAGATGGACTTTGGGGACTGACAAATCCTTTTTGCAGGAAGCTGTAAAAACATGGCGACATAACTTTGATTGGAGGAAGCATGAAGCAAAATTAAATGAAGCTGGCAGCTTTAAATATAAAACACAGTCTGGTCTCGAACTTCATTATCTGCATAAAACATCAAACTCTAAAAATGCCATACCTCTTTTACTGACCCATGGTTGGCCTGGAAGCGTACAAGAGTTTTTAAAAATTATTCCGCTCCTAACTGAAGGAAGAGAGGGGATAGAATTTAATGTGGTCTGCCCAGCTATTCCGGGCTATGGTTTTTCAGATAAACCAGCAGAATTGGGCATGAACTCTGAAGAGGTTGCAAAGTTAGAAAATGAATTGATGTTGAGCTTAGGATATAACAAATATATTGCCCAAGGCGGAGATTGGGGAGCCACTATCACCAAATGGATAGCAGAATTATTTCCTGAAAACTGTATTGCCATCCATTTAAATCTAGTTCTTGCATTTCCCGGCGAGGGCGATGACCCAATGGAGGGAGTGACTCCAGAAGAAGCAAAAGGCATGGAGAATCTCCAAAAATATCAAGAAACTGGGTTTGGATATTTTGCAATTCAAAGCACTAAGCCACAAACCTTAGGCTATGGATTAAATGATTCGCCTGTTGGATTGGCTGGCTGGATCATTGAAAAATTTCATGGTTGGGCGGCGAGAGAATCCAATCAACTGGTTGTTCCTTTGGACGAAGTATTGGCTATTGTGTCTTTGTATTGGTTTACCGAGTCTATTACATCTTCTGCAAGGCTTTACTACGAGAATGGACCAATTGGCTTTAGTTTTAATAAGATTGATCAACCGATGGCGGGTGCAATTTTTGAAAATGAAATTGCTAGACCTCCAAGGGCTTGGGCAGAAAAAATTTATAATATTCAGCAGTGGAATCAGTATCCAGGCGGGCACTTTGCAGCACTAGAAAATTCTGAGATCCTTGCAAGCGATATCTTCAGCTTCGCTAAAAAATTAAAAATTCTTTAAAATCTCTCTTCACCTAACTCCGTGAAGATATGATCGAATTTCATGTCATGACTCTCACCAAAGGCATCATCTATTTTTTGAAAACTAAACAGCAGACCTATAAGCAAAGGTTTCTTTAAACTGTTTTTATGATTTGCAAACACTCTGTCGTAATAGCCGCCACCATAACCTAGTCGGAAACCATTTTTATCGACCCCAACGGAGGGGACTATCATCAAATCATGAGAATTTACTTCTATTTCTATGCCCTCTGTTGGCTCTAAAATATTAAATTGATTCAAGGCAAACTTACAGTCAATTTTGGGCTTAATAAACTGTAATTGTTTATCGGGCTTTACGACCGGGATCGATATTTTGTTATAGATAGAGGCTTCTTTGTTAAGCAGGCCAAGACTTACCTCATTGCTCGCAGGCATATATAAAGCTATGTTTTTTATGCCGCTAAGTGAGATTGATTGAAGAAAATTTTCTTGGATAGTTTGCGATAGAGCCAGATGCTCTTGATCGCTTAGAGACTTACGTTGCTGAAGGGCAGCGTGCCTATATTTATTTTTCACTAACTTTAAAATTAAGAACCAATTCACCGCTACCCATCGTTACCTGAACCGAGAGGTCAGGTGGCGAAGCTCATACTGCATCAGGCTTCCCTAAAGGTAATGCACAACAGCAGCAGTGGAAATTCACCTTTTAATATATTATCGGTTCAAAGAATCTCGATAAGTTGGCGAATGAACCAGTCTAACTAATTATAGAATACTTTAATGTAAAAAAACGATTGCTTTTAGAGAAGGAACTATTGAGGAGTTACTTTATTGATTGCTCAATTTGAGATATTAAAACTTTTAAACTCTCTTCTGCTTTTTTTGAAAGAGCATTAGTATCCTCAGACTCTTGAGGCATCTGACTTTTAAAGGCTAGATCTAAACTAGCAAGAATTAAAGCATTGGACTTATCTGGAATGGACTCTATTTGATTATTTAATATTTCAGCCGCTTGAATTAAACCTTCTTTATCTTTTGGTGGACAAGCAATGGATATATTTTTACCCATTATATTTAGATCAAGAATTTCTTTATTGCTCATTGGCTTTTTTTAATTTATTTATTTTCTTGATTTCTTTTTCAAGATTTTTAATTCGATTCGCCTGCATTAACTTGTGTTCCTTCCATGACCTCTCTTTTTGTATGTATGCATGAATAATGCCTTTTTGCTCCTCAAAGCGCTTCAGTAACTGATTAGCCACTTTAATTAGCCTGTCGATTGAATTGTTTGAATCATCGCTCATAAGAATATATTAAGTTTAAGTCTTCATATGCAAATAGGGAAGTTTGAAAAAGAAAAGAGTAGAATGAGACCATGAAAAGTATATTTACAGAACGAAGACAAAGACTTGGAGCTAATCTCCCGCCAAATGCTGCAATCGTAATCGCAGGCGCATCTACTCAGTACAGAAATGCAGATTCATCTTATGCGTTTAGACAAGACAGCAATTTTTGGTACCTCACTGGCTTTAATGAAGCTGAAGCAACGTTAGTTGTTTTGACGGACAATTCTAAGACCGCCAAATCAATAGCTTTTGTTCCAGAGAAAGATAAATTAAAAGAAATTTGGGATGGTTATAGAGCTGGGCCAGAAGGTGCGGTCAAGGACCACGGCTTTGATGAAGCCTACAATAATTCTGAAATTAACGACCAGTTACCTGAATTACTCAAGGGTCGTGATCGTGTTTTCTATCCTGTGGGCAAAAATGCTGGCTTAGATCAAAATATTATTGAATGGATAAAAACTGCTAAGTCCAAAGACAGGCATAGCTCTGCCATTGATATTGCAGACGCAACTTCAAAAGTTGGCAATCAAAGACTTATTAAAGATGCTCATGAGATCGATTTAATGAAAAAAGCTTGTCGGATTTCTGCAGAATCTCATGTAGAAGCCATGAAATTCGTTAAACCAGGAATGACTGAGCAAGAAATGGAAGCATTTTATTTGTATGAGTTTGCAAAAAGAGGTGGCAGATTTTCTGCTTATACACCAATTGTTGCTGGTGGAGAGAATGCATGTGTTCTTCACTATGTAGAGAACTCTAAACCACTGCTTGATGGTGATTTACTGTTAGTTGATGCAGGCTGTGAATATGATTTTTATGCCTCTGATATCACTCGCACATTTCCAGTTAGTGGAAAATTTACTGATGCTCAATTAGCAATCTATGAAGTTGTGCTTGAGGCTGAATCAAAAGCTATTGCAGCAGTTTCAGTTAACAACAATGTGATGGATGCTCAAATAATTTCAGAAAAAGTAGTCACGCAAGGCCTTATAGATTTAGGAATATTAAAGGGTTCTTTAGATGATCTTCATGCCAAAGGAGCCTTTAAAGAGTTCTATATGCATAAAATTGGTCATTGGTTAGGCATTGATGTTCATGATGCAGGCGATTACATGGAAGACAATCAATTCATGCAGTTCAAACCTGGCATGGTCACAACAATTGAACCAGGCATATACATTCCCTCGTCTGCGAATGTTGATGATAAATGGAAAGGCATTGGCATTAGGATTGAGGACGATATTTTAGTTACTCCTGATGGAAATGAAAATCTGACAGAATTTGTTCCATCAGATCCAAAAGAAATCGAAGCTTTAATGGCTTAAAAGCTCATGAATCAATCTGTTTTGATATCTGGGGGTGGCATAGTTGGAGCTTTTCTTGGCATGGAACTAGCTTCACGTAATATCCCTTTTACCATTGTTGAAAAAAATTTACCTACTCCTTCTGAGTATGATGAGATTAGATCTTTAACTTTAAATTCAACTGCCCATGAAAGGCTAAAGGAACTGGGCGTTGAAACTTCTTCATCAGTTATTCAGTCCATGACTGTCCTAGATGGCTTGGGTACAGGCCGCCTTGGGTTCTCTGCACAAGAAGCAAATTTAGATTACTTGGCAGCCGTTTTGAACTTTTCAGAGTTACGAGATTCGCTATTGGCTAAGGTATCCAGCTCTGTCATTTCTAACAAAGAAATTACTTCTTTTCATTCTACTCAATCAGGTATTACAGCATCTTTAAGTGATGGTTCAGAGCTTGAGGCTGCATTACTGGTTGTTGCTGAGGGGCGCAATTCTAAACTTGCTGAATTAATATCACCCGATAAAACTGAAACGGATTACCAGCAGATTGCTAAAACGTTTCTTGTACATATTCCAGAATTAGACAATGACAGAGCCATTCAAATTTTCCATGAGACAGAGATCTTTGCTCTTATGCCCTATAAAAAAGAAGGAGCATCTAATACTTTTTCAGTTGTATGGTCTATGCCTAAAAATGGTTTGGCTACAAAGTCCCAAGATGAACTCTTACCAGAACTGTTAAAGTTCGAAAGAAAATTAGCATGCAGCATAGAACCTATAACTGAAATTTTATCTTTCCCTTTATTTGCCCATCATCTTAAAGAATATTGTGACGATGGCATTTGCGCCATAGCAGATTCAGCTCATTCCATTCATCCCTTAGCAGGCCAAGGAATTAATCTTGGATTGGCTGATGCCAGTATCCTTGCAGAGGAGATTGCAAGAGGATTTAATGCTGGACAAAACATTGGACATATTTCTTTTTTAAAAAAATATGAGCTTCGAAGAAAAGCAATTAACAGTGCCATGCTAAATGGAGTAGACCTGTTATTTAAAATCTTTCAACAAGACAATCCATATTTTAGAGTTTTCAGGAATATGGGATTAAAGACAGTAGATAATTTTAGCTATCTTAAAAAGCAATTCATCTTCCATGCTTCAGGGGTCTATAAAATTTAATTCAGCCAAAAAGGGATATTCAATTTTTTAAACAATTCAGCTACTTCATGAATAGGCAGTCCTACTATATTTGAATAACTTCCTTTGATTTCCTTAACAAAGGCGGATCCATAGCCTTGAATCCCATAAGCGCCAGCCTTATCAAAAGGTTCTTGTGAAGCGCAGTATTTTTCGCATTCAAGTCGACTTAAGTTTGAAAATTCAACTTGCGAATCTACTGTAATAGAGTGAAATTCTGCTTTATCTCCAGAAATGATTCCAACAGTCACTCCGGTTATCACCGTATGCACTTTGTTAGAAAGTTCAAGCAACATTTCAATAGCATGCTCTTCTGATTCAGGCTTACCAAAAATTTTTTCCCCCATGACAACCATCGTATCTGCAGCTAATACTGGTAGCTCATCCATTTGATTGACCATGATATGTTTTATCCCTTCCTGACATTTTTGAACAGATAGCAGTTCTGCATTTTCTTTAGCATTCATCATGGGGTTAATGATTTCATCAACCGAAACATCGATGACAAGATGATTAGCCCCAATTTGAGAGAGCAGCTCTGTACGTCGAGGAGATTTGGAGGCAAGGTAGATCATCAATTACAATTTTAACAGGAGAACATTATGACTAAACAAAATAAAAGAGTAATTTTAGTTACCGGTGCAAGTAGAGGAGTGGGCAAGGGTATAGCAGAAGGCATAGCTCAACCTAGTGATATTATTATCTGTGCTGCAAGAAGCATGGCAGAGGGCACTAAGGTTCAGCAATTTGGTTTTGAGATTAATAGCAGTCTCGAAGATACCGTCAACAACATAAACAAAAAAGGCGCTCAAGGCATTCCGTATGAAATAGATTTAAATAAACCTGATGAAATATTAAATTTAGCTACTTTTGTGAAAGAGGAGTTTGGATGCTTAGATTTATTGGTTCATGCTGCCTGTCAAATTCATGATGATCTCGTTACACCTAAACCTTACTGGGAAAAGTCTCTTGATTTATGGTCTGTGATAGATGTTGGGCTGAAATCTAATTACTTTCTTTCTCACGCACTAACCCCACTTATGATAGAAAGTAAGGGTAAATTAATCTTACAAATTTCTTCACATGGCGCAATGTGCTATATGCATGGACCAATTTATGGAGCTCAAAAAGCTGCGATTGATAAAATGGCTTTTGACATGGCACACGACCTCAAACCATTCAATATTTGCTCTCTCTCATTGTGGTCAGGCATTGTAAAGGATGAGAAAACTAAGAAAGTTAGTGAGCAACATGGCGAGCAATACGCAGAATTTTTAAAAGGAGCTGCCAGCCAAGAATATGCAGGCATGGTCATTAATGAAATTTATCAAGATTCAGAAATCATGAATTTTTCGGGCAGCACTCTCATAGCCGCAGAAATTGGTAATAAGTACGGCATCAAAGACATAGATTCTAAAAGTCCTCAAAGCGATAGGGAGAGTCTTGGAGGCCCAAGAAAGTATTCAGATACAGTAATTTATTAGTTAGACTTTTTCGCCGCGAGATCTTATTTCTTTAAGAACCTCGTCGATTCCTTTCTTATCAATAATGCGCATGCCTTTGGTTGATAATTTAAGGGAAACAAATCTATTTTCAGTTTCTACCCAGAATCTGTGAGTATGGAGGTTAGGAAAGAACTTCCTTTTAACTCTGTTATTCGCATGGGAAACGTTGTTACCACTTTGTGGCATCTTCCCTGTTACTTGGCATACTTTACTCATAGAAACGCGATTTTATAGGACATATAGTCTCTTAGCAAGATAGAATTACCAAGAATGAAGAATTTATTTTTACTTCGACATGCTAAGTCGAGCTGGAGTGATCCCAGCACAGCTGATTTTCATCGCCCTCTATCTAAAAGAGGTATTTCAAACGCGCTTTCATTATCAAAATATATTTCTGAACATCAGATAATTTTTGATTTGATCCTCTCAAGCCCCAGCGAAAGAACCCAAGCAACATTAGACTTAATATTTACAGAAAAGGACTTTCTATCAAAAATAAAATTTCAAGAAGTAATTTATCATGCAGAGATGTCTGCCCTTCTAGAGCTCATCAAAGATCAAAATAACTTAAAAAAGAATATTTTAATCATAGGGCACAATCCAGGATTACATCTCCTGATAGAGCATTTAACAAGAACACTCATTAAGAAGTTTCCAACCTGTGGTTTTGTGAAATTATCAAATTTTGATAGCTGGAAAGACCTCGATGCTAATATACTAGACCTTAAATTCTTCGTAACTCCTAGAGATCTTATTCATGATTGATTTAAAAGTAAAAATTCTTAACCCTCTAATTGGCTCATCAATCCCTTTGCCAGAGTACTCTACTGAAGGATCTGCAGGCTTAGATTTAAGAGCCTGTATTGAGGAAAGCTTTACTTTAAAGCCTCAAGAGTGCCAATTGATTCCATTGGGATTTTCTATCTATATTGAAGATCCAGAACTCTCTGCCTTGGTTATTCCCAGATCAGGTCTGGGGTCCAAACATGGGATAGTAATGGGAAATTTAGTAGGGTTAATTGATTCTGATTACCAAGGAGAACTTAAAGTACCTCTTTGGAATAGATCAACTGAGGACTTCTTAGTTAGCTCAGGAGATAGAATTGCTCAGATGATTCTTGTGCCTGTAAAGCAAGCAAAGCTAAGGGTGGTTCAAGATTTTGCGGAAAGTCCGAGAGGGACTAAAGGTTTTGGTAGTTCTGGAGTTGAGTAAGCTTAAAAAGTAAAAACTTAGTCTTTAACTTCTTCTGGATTACTCTCTTCCTCAGTTGGCTCAGATTCTTCAGAAACTTCTGTTTCTTCAATTACTTCTTCCGTTTCGATTGGAGTTTCTTCAGGGGCCTCAGTGACAACTTCTAGAACTTCTTCGGTAGTTTCTTCGGCGACTGCCTCCTCAACTTTGGGGGCCTCTTTTTTTGCTGCCGGCTTAGAAGCACCAGATGCACCAAAGCGGTCTTGGAATTTCTTAACTCTTCCACCAGAATCAAGCATTTTTTGCTTGCCGGTATAGAATGGGTGACATTTTGAACAAACATCTAATGACAAACTATCTTTTAAAGTACTCATGACAGGCAGCACATTTCCACAACTGCATGTGGTAGATATTTCTTGGTAATTGGGATGTATGTCTGTTTTCATAATAAAATCAAATTTGGATGAGCACTATACCAAATACAGTTCGGTTTACAAATACATATGAATAAATTTTTTTATAATGTATCAGTTGCAATTCCTTTGAGGCAAACTTTTACCTATCACTCAAAACAAAAAATCATCCCAGGTACAAGGGTTGCAGTAAAGTTCGGCTCAAGATCCAAGCTTGGAATTGTTACAGAAGAGATTAAAATTACGACGATTGAAACAAAGGCAATTCATCAAGTCTTAGATAACGAACCAATTTTTTCAGAGGTAGAACTAAAAATATTAGCATGGGCATCAGACTATTATCATCACCCTGTTGGAGAGGTGCTCGGATCATTTTTGCCAACAAACCTTAGAAATATTAAAACTGTTATGGATGATAAGGATTCTGTTGCAAAGGTTGAGATAGAAAATAACCCATTTCAAAAGAATTTAACTCTACAACAAACTGAAGCAGTCAAAACTTTATCTGAACTTCGAGGGTTTGCGCCAACATTGCTTTATGGGGTTACTGGTTCTGGTAAAACAGAGGTGTATATTCGATGCATCCAAGAGCAGCTTTTGCAGCAAAAATCAGTGTTGCTCCTTGCACCAGAAATCGCTTTAACTCCTCAACTGGAGCAAAGAGTCAAAGATCAATTTGGTCCAGCTGTTGGGATGTATCACTCTCAAATGACTCCTGCAAAAAGATACAAGGCCTGGAAGCAATTTAGAAGTGGTGAAATCAATATTCTAATTGGTACAAGGTCTGCAGCAATGATGTCAGCACCAAGGTTAGGGTTAATTATTATCGATGAAGAGCATGATGCTTCTTACAAACAACACGAGGGCTTTAAATTTTCTGCAAGAGATCTAGCAATTAAAAGAGCCCAGATGCTTAAAATTCCTATCGTCCTGGGATCAGCAACCCCTTCTTTGAGAACCTTACGCTTGGTTGATGAAAAAAAATTTGGCTTAATCAAATTGACCAAGAGAATAACTAAACAAAATCCTCCTAAGTTCTCTATTTTAGATATCAATGAAACGCCATTAACCAGTGGGTTGGCGCCTCAGGCCATAGAGGCAATTGCTGCGACTCTAAAACAACAAAAACAAGCCATGATTTTTATTAATCGGCGAGGTTTTGCTCCACAATTTATATGCTCAAGCTGCGCTTGGCGAGCCACATGTAACAGTTGCGATTCAAGCTTAGTCTTGCATCATCACTTGGAGAGACTTATCTGTCATAGATGTGATTCAGCATTCGGCGTTCCATCTGATTGCCCAAGTTGTGGCGCAGAACAATTAGCTATTGTCGGCACTGGAACTGAGCAGCTAGAAATTACCCTGCAGGAACTTTTCCCTCAAATCTCAATCTTTAGAATGGACAAAGACTCTACCAAGAAAGCTAACTCTATGGAATTACTGCTAAATGCCATTCATGAATCTAAAAGCAGTATTTTGATAGGCACTCAAATGCTTATCAAAGGACATGACTTCCCAAATTTAGAGTTAGTTGTTGCAATTGATGTTGACCAAGGCGTAACCAGCTTGCATCCTGCCGCAATTGAAGAAATGGGCCAACAGCTAATTCAGGTCGCAGGCAGGGCAGGTCGCTCTGATGGCAATGCTTTGGTTTTAGTTCAATCAAGATATGCTCAAGATAAAAACTTGCTTCAACTTAAAAAAGGTAATTACCTTAATTTTGCAAAATCTATTTTGGCTGAAAGAAAAGCTTTAAATCAACCACCTTATTCTTTTGAAGCCATCATCAAAGCAGCCTCACCAAAAACGCAGACAAATATTGATTTCCTTGATCAGCTAAAAAAAACAATAGATACAAAGCGCTGCATTGCAGTTGGCCCAATACCTGCCATGCAGGCCAAAGTTCGCGGCTCCTATCAACATCATTTGGTCTTGCAGGCTCCAACACGGACAGATTTAAATAGCCTGCTGCAAGATTTGATCAATCAATTGTCAAAGAGTAAAAGTTCAAACAAAGTGCGCTGGTCCGTTGATGTGGATCCAGTAGAATTTTAACTAATAGCTAAATAGAGAACTCTTCATTTACCAACTGCTCAGAGAGGTTCCAAAGTTTTTGAGCCTCTTCAAGGTTCTTAGAATAGGATGAAGATTTTGCTTGCTTGCAATCAACAAAATATTCTCCTGTAACGCCATCGTCATTTTTAGTTGCGAGATAAACAATGCTAGACGCACCTTTTAAGGGAGATCGGAAGAATGGCTTTAACATCGCTTTTAAAATTTTTCCAAAAAGCGCTTTATTTTGACTACCAAGCGCAGTGTTGACTCCGCCTGGATGTATGGCATTTACTGAGACATTATTGGTAGATAATTTAATTGCTAGATGTCTTGTAAAAAGTAAGTTTGCAAGTTTTGATTGCCCATAAACCTGCATACCTTGCCCAAAATCATCCTTAAAATTTATGTTCTCCCAATTCATGTCTTTAACGAATGAATGAGCAGCAGAAGAAACATTAATAATCCTGCTTTCCTCTGGTCCCTTCATTTTATTGAGAAGCAAATTCGTGAAGAGGAAATAACCTAAATGATTCACTGCAAAAGTATTTTCAATGCCCTCGGATGTCTCATGATATGAGGTATTTACAACCCCAGCATTGTTTATCAATACATCGATTTTATCTTGCGATGCAATAATTTCTTTTGAGCATTCCCTGATGGATGATTGCATCGAAAAATCACAATAGATTAGCTCAACAGATACATCTGGAGCTGCTGTTTTGATTTCAGCAAGAAGGTTATCGGCTAGCTCTTGATTTCTGAAGGTGAGTAATAGCTTGGGACCCTGCTTTGCTAGCTCTAACGCTGCAGCTTTACCAATACCATTGGTGGCACCAGTAATTACAACAGTCTTATCTTTTAAATTCCACATTAGATTACGATTTTTATTTTTTGCCCTGGATAAATACTTTTATTGTTTAAATCATTCCATTGAATGATCTCATTAATAGTAACACCGAAACGAATTGCTATTTCAGAAATGACATCCCCTTTTTGTATCTCATACTCAACACTTTTTGGGGCCGAGGTCATAAAGGTATTGGGCTTAGGTTTTTCTTTAAAATAATTATGCACTCCCAGAAAAATACTACGCGCAATCATCCTTCTACCTGCTTTGCCTTCGAGTCTCTTTGCATCATCTGGGTTGGATATAAAGCCTGATTCTATTAAAACTGAAGGAATATCAATAGATTTGAGCACCCGAAAATCTGCAAACTCAACATTTTTTTTATGCATTTTAGTAAAGGGATCTCGCTTTAATTGCTCAAGAATCTTTTCACCCAAGATTACACTGTTAGCAATTTTTGCTTCATAGGCAATTTGAAATATCGTCCTTGCAGCATCCTCGTCAAAATCTCTCACATCTAACTTACCAATCTTTGATTTAACAGCAGGGTTTCTTGTTAACTCAGCTTTAGATAAATTGTCTGCTGTGATTGAAGAGGCTTCTTCGGCCCAAACATATACCGAGGCTCCCTTCACGGATGAAAGGCTGAATGCATCAGCATGAATCGAAACAAATAAATCTGCTCCTGATTTTCTGGCATTTTGATATCGATCATTTAAGTCAACAAACCTATCATCGGACCGAATCATAATAGGTCGATAACCCTTCGTATTTTTTAGCGTTCTCTCTAACTCCTTTGCAATAAGAAGAGTTACATCCTTTTCTAGCAAATTTTTACCCACAGCCCCAGGATCTTTGCCCCCATGACCAGCATCAATTGCGACAATAATATCTCTTAAATTCTTTGAGATTGATTTATCTCGCTTAATTTCTAATATGAGATCCACTCGGTCATTATGCTTAACCTGCCATGGTTTTTTCCAAAATACAGATCCCTTGAGGTCAATCACAACCCGAACAGTCTCATCAACTTCTGAAGCCCTGATTGATTTAATAGGAGAAAATGCTGAAGAATTTATAGCGTTGGCTAATTCGGTATTTTTAATGTCAATAACTATTCTTGAAGGATCATCAAGTGCATAAGAGTTAATTAATGCAACCTGCTCCAATTTAAAAACTATTCTTAGATTTCCAGATGTTAATTCAGAGATACTCCCAAAAGACACTTTGTTTGAGGCAGCCTCTGCATATGCAAAGAAGCAACTTAAAACTATTAAAATGCTGCGACTAAGTTTGTTCATAATGAGCCTTAATGAGAGATTCAATTTCAGTTATATCGCTTTTCACTCTTACCTGTCTTTTATGATCCAAGTGAATTAATTCAATTATAAGATGAGAAGTCCTTGAGGCTAGAAGATTTTCAGGCCATTCAATGAAGATAATTTTTTGTTTAGTTATTTTTCTATCTAGATCTAAAATTGCTACGTCCTCTGACTCACTAATTCTATAAAGATCTACATGTAAAAATAGCTGGCTATCAAACTCATATTCTTCACAGAGAGTATAAGAAGGGCTTGTTACTGGACCTTTCCAGCCTGTACTTTGAAGAATTCCCCGAACCAACGTTGTTTTGCCCGCACCTAGATTTCCACTGAGATGAATCTCCATATCATCTGATTTAATCTTATTGATTGCATGCATAATGGCTGCACCCATTTTCAGAGTATCAGATTCATCGCTAAGAATGAGCTCTAACATAAAGTCCTAATTTAAAAGATCTCTAATTAAAGGAATAAGCTCACTTGCCGCAAGCCCAATAACACCGGTATTTTTTGTAAATTGATTCCCAGCACCACTGTGCAAAGCAACTCCAGCAATCGCCGCATCCATAGGCTCGAGTCCTTGCGATACCAAGGATCCAATCAGTCCGGAGAGGACATCACCAGAGCCGGCTATTCCTAATTCTGGACCACCAACTGAACAGAGATATGGAGTGTTGCCATCATAAATAATTGTTCCATGCCCCTTTAATACTATTGTGCCACCAAACTTTAAATGTAAATCTTTTGCAGCTTTTAGGCGATCTGCTTGCACTTCCTTTACAGAGATATTTAAAAGACCTGCAGCTTCTCCTGGATGAGGAGTCATAATAAGATTTTCAGGCAATGTTAATTGAGCAAATGCTTCTATCTCAAGCAACCTTAAGGCGCCAGCATCAAGAAGTGTTGGCACAGCATTTTGCTGGGCATATTCAATTAATTTATAAAGCATTTGTTCAGACCAGTAGTTATGAAACATGCCTGGCCCACATACGAAAACCTCTGCCCATGAAAAATGAGATTCTAAGTCTTGAGCATTATCCCCTCCAAGCACCATGATTTCTGGATTACGAGCAAGAGCACTTGCTACATAACATTCTCTCGTAAGTAACTTAACCAGTCCTGCTCCAGTTTTTATAGCTGCTTCAGAAACCAAAGTTCCTGCGCCTCCATAACCCTCGTCTCCAGCAATAATTAGTAATTTTCCATGATCACCTTTGTGAGAATTTTCTTTTCTTTTAGGGATATTACTCTTTATGTCTTCAAAAGAGAGTTCTTTCACTGTTGGGCTTACATTTTTATCCATACTAAATCCGAGGTCTTTTAATATTAGCTTGCCGCAATAATTCTTACCTTCATTGATTCGCTGTCCGAGTTTATAACCAATAAAAGTAATTGTTGTATCTGCATTAAAACATGCTTGAGATATTTCTCCAGTATTGCTATCAAGTCCAGTTGGGACATCTATGGCTATTTTAGATTCAAATCTATGGCAGTCAGATAAAATTTCTTCTAACTCACTCCCTAAATCTATTCTTCCACCTATTCCAAATATTGCATCCACTATAACGGTTTTACTGGAAATATCTTTAAGTGTTTTTGCATTAATAAAGTCTGAATCTTGTGCCATTTTAAACGCATGCTCGCATAGGGGAGATTTCTTTACATGGTCTAGTACATCGATAAATTTGACACATTTTTTTGACTCACTTAGACCAATGCCTATGAAATATCCGTCTCCACCATTATTGCCTGGCCCACATAGAACTAAGAACTCTGACGTTGAAAAATCTTTGTTTAATATCTCAACAGACTGCTTGGCAGCCTCCATCATTGCTAGCAGGTCATCACCCTTTTTAATAAATGAATTTTTCTCAAAAGCTCTGACCTGCTCCGCAGTATAAATACTATTCACTAAAAGATAGGCTAGCTTCTGCTAATCTGTCTGAGTGGTATGAACCAATCCATAAAGATCCATCATGCGGCAAACCAACAGTTCCAACTCCCATATTTTTGCTCTTAAATTTATAGGACTCAACTAATGAAAGATCTGAAAGAGATAATTTGTTCACTGAAAAAGGAAGCGTGCAATTAACTGTTTCGGCACACCCCAAAGATTCTGCAACAGAATGATCATGATTAGTAACCCATGCAAAGCCACCCTTGATAACCACGTTATCAGGTGAATTGTGCTCATAGATTCCCAGAGATTGTTTGGAATTCAGATCAAATAGAATACTTTTATCCCCTAAGTTGTAATTCACAATGAGATTATTATTTTTTTGATCTAATGCAATGCCATTTGGGAAAGAGCCAGCTGTGTAATTTAGTTCCTCCAATTTATTATCCTGAGTCCATTTAACAACCATGCCTGTATCTGACTTGGCAAATACATTCCACAAGGCATTGATCATCGAGAAGTCAGATTCAAACATGTGAGAGGCATAGAAGTTTCCAGACATATCCAATGAAACATCATTGAAATAATATTTGCCATCAACATCAATACAGCCCTTCCACTCAAGCACCCAACCATCTTTTTCTAACAGTTCAAACATCTCTATGCTTTCATTTGGATGGTGACTGACAACTGCAAGCTGTTGCTTTCCATCCTCTCTTTGAACTAAATCAATGCCATGAGGACCAAAGGGAATGCTCGGATCTCTAGAACAGTCAACAGAGCCCCATTCATTTTCTCCAAAAGCAATCTTCGCTTGAGATCTGGTTTTATCTTTTATGTTAAAAAAACTTAATTTCCCAGATGTCATTTCAGCCAATGGTGCCATTCCGCCAAACTCGGCCACAATTAAAAAATTTCCATCCGGGGTTAGTGCTAAATCTTCAGGATTCATAAAATTACAATAGACTTTTAGCTCTTCATTGTCTTTACATCCATCCAAGGGTTCAATGCTATTTTTATTTCCAAGCCATAAAAATGCAACAAGACTCAATGTCAGCGCTCCTAAAATAGTTTTTATTGTTTTTCTCATTTTTTTTCTTCCCACTGTCGTAAATAATTATTGATTAAAGAGATAAGTTCTAGCGGAGAATCGAGTGGGACATGATGAGCTGCATCCTCAATTACTTCGACTGCCATAGAGTCTTTAAAAGCCTCTCTAATATATTTCATTATCTTTGATTCTAATAATAGACTTTTACCGCCAGCAACAAAAAGTGCTGGGCATTGAAATTTAAATTCATAATTATTTAGGCGCCTAAGAGTGGCAAAGAGCTTATCATCAAATCGCCATCTCCAGCCTTCTTCAACATCGAAAACTGAGTGCTCTGCGATGTATCTAAGATACCAGCTATTTTCGCAGTCCTGAGGAGGCATTAGCCTAAATCTTTCGAGAATTGAAACTTTGTCAGGGTAGTATTTGATTCTTCTTAGCGGACCAGTGCTTTGATGTTTGTCATAGTCATAAGTTGGTGGGCGAATGGGAGAATCAATCATTATCACCCCATGAAATAGATCTGGAAATTCGCTTGCCATAAACCCTGCAACATGTCCGCCAAGCGAATGGCCTACAAGATAAATTTTTTGATAATTGCTAACAATTCTTTCTTGATTAACGATTGCAATCAATGCCTCGCTAAATTCTTCAAAATTATATGCATTTCTATGATCAGACTCTCCCATACCAGGAAGATCTGGAGCTATCACGGTAAAGTCTTCATTTATCAAAGGAGCTATTGGGTCCCACCATTTTTTATGCGCCCCTGTTCCGTGGATTAGAACAACAATATTTTTAGCATTAGCTCTGTCCCAGACTTGGTACTTTAGATTCCCTGTTGCATGTATAAAATTTTCTTTTCTAGGCAGAATAGCTATCGATTTATGAAACCAGTCTGGTGCAGATTGAAGGTCTTGTTTTAGTGATTCGGTAATTTCCATTAAGGCTTATTCTAATGGATAATAAATATCCATACTAATTATGAATACACAAATTAGACCAGCTGCAACAGTCATCTTAATGAGAGAGGGCACCGATACTTTTGAAATATTCATGGTGAAGCGAAGCATGAAGTCTTCATTCGGTAGCTTGTATGTTTTTCCTGGTGGTACTCTTGATCCCGAAGACTCATTTCCAGAGATGTATCAGTACTGTGAGGGTCTTAGTGATGACCAGGCTTCAGCAAAGCTTGCAGTAAATCAAAATGGTTTGGCGTATTGGGTTGCATGCATTAGAGAATGCTATGAAGAGGCTGGTATTTTATTGACCAACAAGAGTGATATGCTTCTTCAAGACCTAAAAAAATTAGATGATTACAGGCAACAGCTAAATTCAAAAGAGATTACTTTTTATGAAATCTGTAAAGAAAATAATTTGCAACTGCGAGCCAATAATATTGTTCCATGCGCTCATTGGGTTACACCAGATATTGAGCCCAAACGATTTGATACTAGGTTTTTTTTAGCTAAAGTGCATTCTGAACAACTTGGAGTTCACGATGGATATGAGCTGACTGAAAGTTTTTGGATCTCACCTGCCAAAGCTTTAGAAAAGTTTCATCAAGGTGAGATGAATATGATTATGCCAACGATTAAAAGTTTAGAAGCTCTTACTCAATTTTCATCAAGAGAAGAAGCTTTTAATCATTTTAAAGATCTTGAGGATGGTGCGATTCCTCCAATCCTTCCCAAGTTTATTAAGAAAGATGGAGCCTGGATTGGCTTTTTACCTGGAGACGATGGATATGAAAGCGCCTAAATCCATCATTCAAAGAATTACCGCATCTAATGGCAGTGTTTTTACTGGCCCAGGTACTAACAGTTACTTAATTGGAACCGATGATATTACCTTGGTTGATCCTGGCCCAAAAATTGACGCCCATCTATCGAACTTATTAGAGCTTGGAAAAAATAAAATCAAAAGAATTCTTGTCACTCATACTCATCCAGATCATTCGCCAGGTGCAAAAGTATTGGCAGAAAAATTAAAGATTCCTTTGATGGGAAGGCTAGTGGCCAAAGATGATTCGCGGCAAGACAGAACCTTTAAGCCTGATCAGGTGCTTAATCATGGCGACATAATTAAGACAGATGAATATACGATTGAGGTCATTCATACGCCTGGCCATGCATCCAATCATTTGTGTTATCTCATTGCAGAAGAAGAAACCATGCTCACAGGCGACCATATAATGAATGGCTCAACAGTAGTAATCGCCCATCCAGATGGTTCTATGAGGCAATATCTTGACTCTCTTACACTCTTAAAAAATTATAAATTTAATAGAATTGGTCCTGGCCATGGAGACTTTCTGGGAGATCCCTTTGCAGTAGTAGACTGGATTATTGCTCATAGATTAGAGCGTGAGAGCAAGGTAGTGGAAAAACTTCAATTAATTTCTCCTTGCAATTCAAACACACTGGTTAAAGAGGTCTATGACGATGTTGATGAAAGACTGCACCCCATTGCACTTTGGAGTTTAGAGGCGCATTTAACAAAACTGCTTGAAGATAAGGTTGCTGTGTTTGATTCTGACGAGCAAGCCTGGTCGTTGAATTAATAGTTTTTATGCTTACTTTTGCTCTAGGTTGTCTATATCTATTAGAGGGACTAATAATAGCCTGGCTTCTAAAAAATAATTTTAATTTATTTGGTTTTATTTATAACCGAGCTAATAAAAAGTTCTTTTTAATTCTTGATCTAATATTTTCTGCACTCTGCTTACTAGCAATAGCGGAACAAGCACATTGGTTTTTAATGATCCTTTTTTTGATGCATGTTTTTAATTCTGGTGCTCTACTTTTATACAGTAATAGTTTTTATGAAACTAAGAATGAGATGAGAGAATTAGGAGAAACGGCAATCGTTAACTCTATGATTGGTCTAGTTTCAGTGGCCGGTATCTTTTGTATTTATATTACTTATTTATAAACTAAGTTTATTCGCAATTAAGCTCTCTACAACATCGGGATCGGCAAGTGTAGAGGTATCTCCAAGATTCTTAAAATCTCCTTCGGCAACTTTTCTTAAGATCCTCCGCATAATTTTTCCTGATCTCGTTTTTGGTAGACCTGGAGCCCATTGAATTAAATCTGGTTTGGCGATTGGACTAATCTCATTTGAAACAAATTTTTGCAGCTCTCCTATTAGCTCTGGAGTTTCTTGCTCGCCTACCATCAGGGTTACATATGCATAGATTCCTTGTCCTTTGATAGGATGATCAAAGCCAACGATAGCTGCTTCTGCAACTTTAGGATGAAGAACCAACGCACTTTCAATTTCTGCTGTACCAAGCCTATGTCCGGAAACATTCAGAACATCATCCACTCTTCCAGTAATCCAAAAATATCCATCAGCATCCCTTTTAGCTCCGTCGCCGGTAAAGTAATTATTTTGATAGGTTGAAAAATAAGTGTCGATCATGCGCTGATGATCTCCATAAATACTCCTAATTTGGCTTGGCCAGGACTGAGTGATGATTAGGTTTCCAGAATTCTCTCCCTCTAAAACTCTACCATTTTCATCAACCAGTTCAGGCTTAACTCCAAAAAATGGTAAAGTTGCTGAGCCAGGTTTAACTGGAGTTACGCCAGCTATCGGAGAGATCAAAACAGATCCAGTTTCAGTCTGCCACCATGTATCTATGATTTGGCACGAAGCATTTCCCACGACTCGATAATACCATTCCCATGCTTCGGGATTAATTGGCTCTCCAACAGTGCCTAAAAGCCTAAGAGATTTTCTAGAGGTCCTTTGAACATACTCATTACCTTGAGCCATTAATGCCCTGAGAGCTGTGGGAGCGGTATAAAAGATTGATATTTGATGCTTATCACATACATCCCAAAATCTTGATGGAGCAGGGTAAGTTGGAATACCTTCAAACATTAGACTGGTTGCTGCATTTGATAGCGGCCCATAGAGAATATAAGTATGACCTGTAATCCATCCAACATCTGCTGTGCACCAATACTTATCCTCAGCTCTGTAGCCAAATAAATATTTGAAACTTAAATGTGCTCCTAGTAAGTAACCACCAGTTGTATGCATTACTCCCTTAGGTTTTCCAGTTGAACCAGATGTATATAAAACAAAAAAAGGATCCTCTGAATCCATTGGCTCACATTCACATTGATCCGAGGCCTTATGAAAAACTTCTTCATACCTAACATCTCTTCCTTCAGCCCAGTGAGAATTTTTACCAGTTCTTTCGATTACCAAGCAATGTTTTACATCGGGGCAGTTGACTAGAGCAATATCAACATTATTTTTTAAAGGAATCGTTTTGCCGCCCCGAACTCCTTCGTCAGCAGTAATCACAATGCTGCAGTCAGCATCCAATATCCTATCTTTCAATGACTCAGGAGAGAAACCTCCAAAGACCACTGAATGTATTGCTCCAATTCTTGCACAAGCTAGCATTGCGTATGCAGCTTCAGGAATCATGGGCATGTAGATGCAAATCCTTGACCCTTTTCTTGCACCCAAATCTTTTAAAATATTAGAGAATTTACACACGTTTTTGTGCAGATCAAAATATGATATCTCTTTTGATTGATCTGGCTCATCTCCCTCCCATATGAGGGCAGTTTTGTCAGCATGTTCCGATAAATGCCGATCAATGCAGTTAAAAGCAATATTTAGCTTACCTCCTTCAAACCATTTTGATTCTTTAAACTCGTCGTTATGAATGCCTGTAAATGGTTCGCTCCACGAAAGGTTTGTCATAGCCTCTTTTCCAAAGAAGGCCTTCGGATCTTCGATAGATTGTTTATACATAAGTGTATATTGATCTAAATTCTTTATGTGTGGATTAATTAAGCCCTTGGGTGGGTCGTATACTTTATCGCTCATACAGGTAGATAAAAGTTTTAGAGAATAGAGGGCTGAGGATTGATAAAATTCTTCCCTCTAGGATCTGACATGATTTTATTGATCAACATATCGTAATCAGAACCACCACTCTCTAAATCGATATCAGAAGCATTGATAATTAGCAGAGGGGCATTTTCGAAATAAAGAAAGAATTTAGAATACGCATCATTGAGCCTTTCTAGATAATCCACTGTCAGAAATTTTTCGTCTGGATTTCCTCTTTTATTAATTCTATCCAGCAATACTTCAACAGGTGCTTGTAAGTAGATCACCAAATCTGGTGATGGAGCATCTAAGGTTAGATGTTCATAGACTTTGTCATACAAACCCATTTCCTCTTCAGAAAGAGTTACTTCGGCAAATAGTCGGTCCTTTTGAATAAGAAAATCTGCAACCCGAACAGGTTCGAACAACGAGCGTTGTTTTAAATCTTCAATTTGCTGCATTCTTTGAAATAAAAAAAATAGCTGAGTCGCGAGAGCAGACTGTTTTGGATTTCTGTAAAAGCTTTTTAGGAATGGATTTTCTGTTGGCTGCTCAAGAAAAACATCGTAGTTAAATGTTTCGGCTATTTTGTGTGCAAGCGTTGTTTTGCCTACTCCAATCGGCCCTTCAATGGCAATGTATTTTGGAAGCAAGGCTTCCTGTAAAGCTGGTTCCATAGGTTTTTCTTTCGTTTTGTAAAGATTAGCTTAACTCTTCCAAGAAACCAAATTTTTTCTCCACAGGTCCTTTCCTGGAATCTCTTAAGATTTGTAACATCTCAATTTTTCTTGGTCGATTAACTTTCTGAAACTCAGTCCACCAGCTCCCAATGCCCTGATTGTCCTTAGCTGCTTCTTCCCTAAGCAATAAAAAATCATATGCAGCTCTGAATCTTGGATGATTGAGAATTTTATAAGGTTGATGCCCTAGTCGAGTCTCGAGTTTAAGCTGCAATGACCATATGTCTTTGATGTAGCCATGAAATTTTCTAGGGATTGCTGTTAATTCTTGCTGCTCCCGAATAATTCTGTCCATGCTTCTAAAAAACTTTTTTAGATTTAATGTTCCTTTCTCGTTCGTTTCATCAATTAACTTTGGCCACATAAGAGCAGCCAATAAAAAACCTGGAGTCACAGATTGATCAGACTTCAGTCTATTGTCAGTATTAACCAGTGCTGCCTGCTGAAATCTCAAGCCAAAAGAATCAACAGGATATTTTTTTGTATTAATTATGTACTTTAATGCGCCAAATGATTGGAGCTTTTCAAAATTATCAGATGCTTTTTGAGAAAGAAAGATTTTACAAAACTCATCGAACAATCTTGCATTAGAAATATTTCCAAGAAGGGGAGCTTTTTTATATATAGCTTCCTTAATATCTCCTGAAATTTTAAATCCTAACTTTGAGCTAAACCTTATTGCCCGCAGACTTCTAACTGGATCCTCTTCAAATCTCAACATTGGATCACCAATCGAGACAATGCTTTTCTTTTGTATATGCTCGATTCCATTATGAAAATCATGCAAAACATTTTCTACGGGATCAAAATATAACGCGTTAATTGAAAAATCTCGTCTCACGCAATCTTCCTCTAAACTTCCCCAGACATTGTCTCTTAGTATCTTTCCATCTGTATCTTTGACTAGCCCATCGTTGTTTTGTGTTTTTGAGGCATCAGCTCTGAAGGTCGAGACTTCTATTAGCTCATTACGACTAAAGACATGAACAAGACGAAATCGTTTACCAATAATTCGCGATGCTCTAAAAATTTTTCTAACCTGTTCCGGAGTTGCATTTGTTGAGACATCAAAATCTTTGGCTTTGATACCAACAAGCAAGTCTCTTACACATCCACCAACAAGGTAGGCTTGATATCCAGCTTTTTTTAATGATTTAACAATCTCGAAAGATAGAGGGCTGAATTTACTATCTGCTAGTATTTTTGGAGTTCGAGGGGAGGGAGCTTTATTTTTTTTTGTCAAAACTTAAATACATTTGCTCAAGATGCATATATTAGCCACCAAGTTGCTTTTCTTTAATTTCATCAAGCGTTTTGCAGTCGATACAATGTGTGGCTGTTGGTCTTGCTTCAAGTCTTTTTACCCCAATTTCAATCCCACAAGCATAACAGTATCCATAGTCATCTTGTTTAATTTGCTCAAGTGACATAGCTATCTTTGATATTAACTTTCTCTCTCTGTCTCTAGTTCTAAGCTCAAATGCAAACTCTTCTTCTTGAGACGCTCGATCTATCGGATCTGCATATGACTCACCCTTATTTTTTAGATGATCAAATGTTTTTTGCATCTCTTCTTTAAGATGCTCTCTCCAATCAATTAATACTGCAAGAAAATGTTTTTTCATTGCTGCACTCATATACTTCTCTCCTTTTCTTCCTTGGTATGAAGAAATGGGAGTAGATCTCTTTTTTGCTGAAACCTTTTTAGCTGGAGTTTTCTTGGCAGCAACTTTCTTTGCGGCAGTCTTCTTAACTGCTACTTTCTTAGCTGGAGCCTTCTTAACTGCTACTTTCTTAGCTGGAGCCTTCTTAACTGCTACTTTCTTTACGGTAGTCTTTTTAACTAATGATTTTTTAGGTGTAGCTTTTTTTGTTGCTGTCGATTTTGCATTGGTCGTCGTAGTTTTGACTTTTTTTGTATCAGCTTTTTTAGGCATAAGTTAGTTAAAAATTTTTTAAAGGCGACTGAAATTATCAGAAAGAACCATATTAAGCTAGCTTTTTTGAAAACTTTTTAATGTTTCTTGATACCCATCTCTTGTTAATCTTGGTCCAAATGTTTCTACTACACGAGCCGCACCATAATTGGCAAATTCTGCACATGCCTTCAAATCATGATCCTGCAACAATGCAAACATAAAGCTGCCAGCAAACATATCTCCAGCACCATTTGTATCTACAGGCTCAATATTCACCCTCGGGGTCTTAATAACTTCATTGGGGCTGATGACTGCACTCCCTTGCTCGCCCATAGTTATAACGGATATATAGTTTTTAGACTGCAACAGATCAAACGCTTCATCAAGATTTGAAGCACCAACAAACATCATAAATTCATCATCGTTGCCGAAAATAAAATCTAAGCCATAAGCCTCTATTTCTTTAAATTTATCTATAAAACCTGCAACAATACCAGGGTCTGACAAGGAAAGAGCGATTTTAACGTCTGGAAAGTTTTTAAGGTGCTCGAGTACACTTAAGACGCATCCATAGTTTTCATCGCTTGTGACCATATAGCCTTCAACATAAAAAATTTTTGAATTTGCAATCTCATCTAAATCAAGATCTTGACTATCCATAAAAGAGCTAACACTTAATGAGGTTGTCATAGTTCTTTTTGCGTCAGGAGTAACCAAGATTAAGCATTTCCCGGTTGGCATAGAGTCTGCTGAAGCCATATCTCCCTTATGAGATACCCCGGCCGCTTTTAAGCTTTCTAAATATCTAATACCATCCTCGTCATTCGTGACTTTACATGCATGAAAACAAGATGCCCCAAAGCTAGCTGCAGCAACAAGACTATTGGTAGCAGAGCCACCACAATCAGAGACAGTTTCGGCACCAGACTCTATTAGTCTACTTATAATAGGTGCCTGCTCTTCTGCGCTAGAGAGGGTCATCTGATCAATCTCTAGACCAAGCTCCTCAATTAACTCATGCGGCACTTTAAAAACTGTGTCGACTAAAGCATTTCCAATTGCACTGATATCATTTTTCATTTTAAAACTCCTTAAAGGTGAGATTAACTTTTTCTATTGTTTGTTCAAGAATACTTGAATTATGAGTAGTAGAAATAAAACCAGCCTCGTATTTTGAAGGGGCAAAGTATATTCCATTCTTCAAGGCTGTATTAAAAAACTTTATAAATAATTCATCATTAGTCTTCACAACTTCATCAAAATTTCTTGGCAGCTCTTCTGAAAAGAAAAATCCAAACATTCCACCTATGGAAGCATGAGAAAATGGGATACCTTTTGCATCACATATTTCTTTGATGCTTGATAAAAGATGTTTTGATGATTGCTCAAGACTCTGAAATGGGTTCATATCAATTAATGCAGTCATTAAAGCGATTCCAGCACTCATTGCCAAAGGATTACCAGATAAAGTGCCTGCTTGATATACAGGACCAATTGGTGCCAATTGATTCATGATAGATTCTTTGCCACCAAATGCTCCCACCGGCAGACCCCCACCAATAACTTTTCCCAGGGCTGTGAGATCTGGTTTAATGTTATAAATTTCTTGAGCCCCACCCAATGCAACTCTAAAGCCAGACATAACTTCATCAAAAATTAATACAGCCTCTGTTTGATCACATAAATCTCTAAGAGCGTTTAAAAAATGACTGTGTCCAGGAACAAAACCCATATTTCCTGCAATAGGCTCTACAATTATTGCAGCCAAGTCATCTCCAATTTCATTCACTACTTTGGTAACGGAATCCACATCATTGTATGGGCAACTATAGGTCAGCTTTGCTAACTCATCAGGGACTCCAGGCGAGTCGGGTAACCCAAAAGTTGAAACACCGGAACCTGCCTTTACTAGCAGGGAATCTACATGACCGTGATAGCATCCTGTAAATTTAATAATTTTATTTTTACCGCTATAACCTCGCGCTAGTCTGATGCAGCTCATAGTCGCCTCAGTTCCTGAGTTAACCATTCTGAGTTTTTGCATACTGGGAACTTGAATTTTAATCAGCTCTGCTAATTTATTTTCTATTCCTGTTGGAGCACCATAGCTGGTTCCAAGTTCAAGCTGTTTTTTTACAGCGTCAACAATGATTGGGTTTGAGTGTCCTAGAATCATTGGACCCCATGATCCAATAAAATCTATGTAATTATTATCGTCTTCATCCGTAAGGATTGGACCCTTTGCAGATTTAAAAAATATTGGATTAGCGTCAACATTTTTAAATGCCCGTACTGGAGAATTGACGCCTCCCGGCATTAAAGTTTTGGCTTTGTTAAAAAGTAAGTCTGAGTTTGTTCTTTTTAGCGACACTTAAGTAATCTTTATTTTTTTAATTTTAAGGTTCAATTTAATATCGGCAATCATATCAAATTAAGAGTTTTATATTTAAATTAATGACTCATTTCCAATGAGATCTCTCAATTAAAACTTGAAAACTGCTGCAATAATTCCAAGAAGCAACAATATGACCGGAGCTTCGTTAAAAACTCTAAGCTTCAATCCGGTCCAATGATGATCATCAGCTAGAAGTTCTTGCATAATCTTCCAGCACATTAGTTGGTAACTCGCCAACAAAGCAACGACAAAAATCTTCACTACAATCCAGTCCTGAGTAAAGAATACTGACCAATTTGAGCTCAGTAACCCCATCATAATTCCAAAAATTAACGCTAAAATTCCAAGTGGCGTAATAAACTTAAATAGATTTTTTTCCATAATCGAAAGCTGATTTTTTACCTCTAAGCTGTCACTTTCTACATGATAAACAAACAGTCGAGGTAGATAAAATATTCCAGCAAACCATGAGACCATAAACAGAATATGTAAGGTTTTGTATATGAGGTATAGGTCCATTTTAATTATTTTATCTCTTCTAGCTCTAGCATAACGAAAAACTTTCCTCTTTCTATTGTTGAATCTATTTTTAATCCTATAAACTACTAAATAATGGAAAATGAACCTACTGCAATCAATCTAACTGATAATGCTATTCAGCGTATACAGTCTTTATTGCCTGCCAGCGAAACAAATAACTTTCGTGTTTATGTAACAGGAGGAGGTTGTTCAGGTTTCCAGTATGGATTTAAGTTTGATGAAAGCCCTGCAGGTGACGATGACATTATCTCGTTCCCAGATTTTTCTATCCTGCTTGATTCTCTGTCCTACCCATATCTCTATGGATCTTCATTAGATTATGTAGAAGATCTTTCGGGCTCTAAATTTATTGTAAACAATCCTAATGCCAAAACTACCTGTGGATGTGGAGAATCTTTTACGACTTAAATTTTGTTATTTTTCCAACTAACCCTTTACTTTTCCCGACTATCAGAGGTTTATTTGTAACTCTTTGACTTGCCAGCCATCCGAAAGCCATAGCTTCTATTGACTGAGGGTCATACTCCATGAGTTCAGATGAAACTATGGGCAAAGAAACGTAATGACCAATTCTCTCGATCAGAAATAGATTTTTAATTCCTCCTCCACACACAATTATTTCATTTATTGATTGCTGTTTATGCTTAATGGCTTGCGCGATAGTTATAGCAGTTAGTTCCGTCAAAGTAGCTAAGATATTTTCAGAACTCTGCTGCAAGAGGCTTTTTGGAATTAACGTAAGATTAAATATTTCTTTACCCGTAGATTTGGGCTGCCTCTTTTTAAAAAATGGATGAGCTAACATTTTATTCAAAGATGCTTTATGCACTGTACCTTTTCTTGCCAGCAAACCATTGCGGTCATAATCTTGATCAAGAAACTTTTGGCAATATGAATCTAATAATGCATTTCCTGGGCCTGAATCTGAGCCGAAGAAATCTTTAGACTTTATTAAATACGAGTAATTAGAGATGCCTCCAATATTTAGAATTAACCTATCTTGATTTGATGTAGAAAAGAGTCTCTGATGGAATTCAGGAACTAGAGGTGCTCCTTCTCCACCAAGTGAAATATGATCATTTCGAAAATCATGGACAACATCAATACCGCATGCTTTTGAAACAGTTGCCGCATCTCCAGCCTGAATCGAGAATGGGTATTTGCCTTGTGGATTATGCCAGAGGGTTTGACCCGACAAACCAATAGCAATAATTTGAGATGAAGAAAAATTATTTTGCTTTATAAATGTATTAATTGCTTTAGCAAAAGCCAGCCCTATCTGAATATTTAATTCACCATAATCCTTAAGGCTAAGAATTTGATTTTCTATTACTGCTGCAATTTTTTTTCTTAGCTTTGGCGGATACTTAAAGGATGAAAAATGGACAAGATCTATTTTTTTTCTTACCGAGATAGCACACACATCTATTCCGTCGAAGCTAGTTCCGCTCATTGTTCCGATGTATAGCTTATTCAAAGAATTGGGCATTTGGATCTCGAGATAAAAAATTATTAGATTTTTTTAAGTATTCAGACTGTAATTTTTGAAATTCAGGCATAAGTGATTTTTTTAATGGTAAAGCAGAGGGCAGCAATACCTTCAGCGGGTCACTCCTTTTATTGCCAATTTTAAATTCATAATGTAAATGAGGCGCTGTTGCTAAGCCCGAATCTCCCACGTACCCGATAGTTTGCCCTTGTTTAATTTTGCTGCCTTTCACGAGAGACGATTCGTATCTCTCCATGTGTGCATATAGAGTAGAAATATCTCCCCCATGCCTTATAACAACCGTTCTTCCATAACCACTTTTCCAGCCTACTGACTCAATCACACCCTCTCCCGTGGCCCGAATGGGAGTATTTCTTTTGGCCGCATAATCCACTCCATTGTGAGCCCGTATTTTGTTTAAAATTGGGTGACGTCTATTCGGGTTAAAGTGCGAACTAACATACGCAAAATCTAGAGGAGCTCTTAAAAACGCTTTTTCTAAACTATTTCCTTCGCCATCAAAATAATCCCATAATTTATTTTTTCCTTTAAACCTAATAGCTGAATATCTTTTATTATCATTATAAAATTCAGCAAATAGTATGCTGCCATTAGCGACTTTAACCCCATCCACAAAGGGAGTTTCATACAAAATTCTAAATTTATCATTTGCACGAATATCAAACACAAAATCAATATCCCAGCCAAAGATATATGCCAAATCCATGATCACACTTTCAGGAATATCTGCTTTAAGGCCAGCTAAATAAAATGATGATTGAATGATTCCAGATTTAAATGAAATTATTTGTTCAGGAGTTTTTTCAATTTTGGTAATTTCAATCTTAGGACGGGCAAGTATTTGAAATTCCAATACAGGACTTTTAATAATTCTGATTGACTGAAGTTCAGAACCAATAAATGTAAATTCTAGTCTATTACCTGGCTGAATATTTTTTACTTCTCCGCTCTTATCTTTGCGAAAAATTTGGTAGGTTGTATTTAAAGATACTGAATACTTTTCAAAAATAACTGATAAATTTTCACCACTTTTCACGACATGAAGTTCTTTAATTTTATTATTCGATAACTCTTGAGTAGAAATATCAGCTATCTGAGTTACTGGGGTATTCTCCAATTGGGAAGCATCTAAAGTCGGATCATAGACAACTAAAACAGTGAACAGCGCCAATAATCCATAGGGTATGATTCTTATCCATAATCTTTTAGACATAATAATTTGCTAATTAAAGTCTCATACTAATTTAAAAGATAAGGAGCTAACAGATTCAATGCTTGCATCAATCTGGTCTCCAGGATTTAGCTTCCCAACTCCAGCAGGCGTTCCTGTAAAAATAATATCGCCAGGATGAAGAATAATAAATTTTGATAACCAGCTAATTATTTCATCCACCTCCCATGCCATATTCGAGAGATCGCTAGATTGTTTCTCAACCCCATTTACACTTAATTTAATTTCTCCTTGTCTCATGATAGTTTTTTCATTTTGAAGAATCTTGGATATTGGAGCTGATTTATCGAATCCCTTGCTTAGATCCCATGGCTTACCATTTTTTTTTGCGATATCTTGCAAATCTCTTTTTGTAAGATCGACCCCAACTCCATAGCCAAAAATACTTTCATGAGCATCCTCTTTTTTAACATCGCTGCACTTAGCGCCAATAAAAACTACTAACTCAACCTCATGATGCAAATTATTGGTTTGAGTCGGAAAAGCAATAGTATTTGACTGAGTGATGGCCTGAGGCGGCTTGCTAAAAAAAAATGGCTGATCTTTATCAACTGCGCCACCCATTTCTTTAGCATGGTCAGCATAGTTCTTTCCTATGCAATAAATTTTGCCGACCGGGAAGAGCACCTCACTATCAAAAATTTTGACTCCTTTCACACGAGGAGGAAAGAGAAATTTTAAGTTTTGTATTTCGCTCATATGATTTAATCCTTTTGGGCTATATAAATACTATAATAAATTATAAATCATGGAAGATAACCTCAATTTAATCAAACGGGGAATTGATGAGTTGCTTAATGAAGATGAGCTCCTCTCAAAACTCAAAAAAAAGAAACAACTTGTTGTTAAGGCTGGTTTTGATCCAACTGCACCCGACTTACACTTGGGGCACACTGTTTTAATCAATAAGCTCAGACATTTTCAAGAACTCGGTCATAAGATTGTATTTTTAATTGGTGATTTTACAGCAATGATAGGAGACCCTTCAGGAGTAAATTCAACCAGACCTGTGCTCACAAAAGAGCAGATAAAAAAGAATGCAAAAACCTATACGAATCAAATTTATAAAATACTTGATAAGAATAAAACAAGAGTAGAGTTCAATTCTAAATGGATGAGTAAGATTGATACTGCAAAGCTTGTTGAGATAACTTCAAACTATACTGTTGCAAGAATGTTGGAGAGAGAAGATTTTAAGCAAAGATTCAGATCTGAGAATCCCATTTCTATACATGAGTTTCTCTATCCTTTAATACAAGGGTATGATTCAGTTGAGCTTCAAGCTGATGTTGAATTGGGAGGTACCGACCA
>ENA-ORDA01000256-ORDA01000256.1-marine-metagenome-genome-assembly--contig:-NODE-256-length-56025-cov-4.479999_pt1 | contig 56025 bp, 49 predicted proteins | sample MGYA00237778_ERZ508506 | MGnify/ENA primary metagenome ERZ508506 (study PRJEB26177, sample SAMN06267891) | marine metagenome | isolation source: Monterey Bay, California, USA | place: Pacific...
TGCACAGTCACTGCATCTTATTCGATTTCGTTGAGACGCCCAACGCCAATGGACACTGAACTCGTTATCACAGCATTTGCTGAAGAAATAAGTGAAGATCGTGTGAACATTCGTATGGAATTGAAAGCAGGCGAGAAGGTTTGTGCAACTGGCAAGGGCCTCTTTGTAGCAGTAAAAGAAGGGCATCCCGCTTACCATCGTTGGAATTGAGGACAAAATATGGCTAAACCTTCTTCAATTCAAGTTTCGTCTTTGGAAGATCTTCGCATAGAAGTTCTACTCACGATGAATCTGATGGAAGTCTGGCCTGAAGATGAATTAAGAAATCTACATCAAGTCCAACTCGGAGTCCTTCGGAGAAATGCGACACAGCGACATGGAGTGACTCGATTTAAGCGTGGAAGAACTTCGGAAACGCTCCACTTTGAAGATGTTGAAACGGTGGATTTACATCCTTATTTGTTAACAGTGGAATGGGTGAATTATGCTCGCTTTGTGTTGTACCATGAATTCCTTCATGTCTTAGGCATGAGATATCATAATGCCGCTTTTCGTGGGGTGGAATCTCTTTGGCCTCATGAAGGAGCAAGTCAAGGCAAGGCGTTTACACAGCATCTGAGACAACTCACTGCAGATTGGCTGTGGACATGTACAACCTGCCAAAATCAATATCCTCGCAAGAAACGTAGTAACGGGAGATACAAGTGCCGTACATGCTCAACAGTTCTCATCGATATCGAAAACGTAGGCGAAACAATCTAAACAATTTATTGAATAGCAGACTATGAGTGAGGAAGTATGGAGTGGAAGATACATCGCTTCATCATCATCATTCTTTTACTTTCGATAATTCCTCCCAGCCTAGCCTCACTCAGTGATAACGCAAATGGAGGGACGTTGTTTTTCTCTTGTGTTTCTGATGATGAATGCTTACTCACACCTGTGGCAACGGGTGAAGAAACCATTACTGGAAGTGTACAAGCTAACCCTGTTTCGACTGAAACTGTGGCTCTCGAATTTGATATGTTTCCGGAACAAACTGAATTAGCCCTCTTACCAGATATACTCGATGAACTTGTGATTGATCTTCGAGTGCAAGGTGACGTTTTTGGCATCTATCGTCCAGAAATGGATGTTCGGGTGATAATTGGTTCAAGTGTGACAAATCTTGAATCAGATGCAGCCACAACTCCTGGAACGAATTCCGAACCATATCGTTGGACAGATGAACCACTCAATCTCGATCAAGGCCGCCTCTTATGGCCAGGAGATGCGGTTCGTATTCGAGTTACATTTACCCTGGACAGACCATCGACATGGGAATTCCATCTACGTGAGGCATCATACATAGAACTCGATATCGCATGGTCGGATAACATCGCTGCAAAAGATGTGGATGAACCGACAAGTGCCTTGCAACCGAAACCAACGAATTTTGATGAAGTCCACAGGGGGGCACTGGTTGACATTGAAGATGATTGTTGGTCGTTCAATATTCAAGAGCATGAAATCCTAAGAATTCTGATTCAATGGGAAGATGTCCCATTGGAATTACAACAGAGTAACGGAGTTCATCGACTTCGAACCAGTAACGGGCTGCAAGTTGCAACACCTGAAGTCGTTACGAAATCAGAAGATGATTTGGTATTGACAACATACCGTTGGAGAGCACTTGACTCAGGTGATTACATCTTTTGCCTCAAAGGACAGACAGATCGTTACCAACCCTATGTATGGAGTGGTTTGTATGCGGTTGAAAGTTCCGGGCCTACAGATGCTTCGGAGTTCAATGGAAAAGTCGTATATGAAGCCAATTACTTCGATTTTTCAACTGGAGTGGAATCCGAACTTGAACAGCATAGTGGGTTCATATTATTGCCATCAATAATTGCTCTCATCTTTTTTTCCATGGATATCAGACGAAAATCCACATCGAACATGACACGATTTGGCGCCTTTCTTCCAATCTGTTTCGTGTTATTGATGAGTGGAGTCGTCAGTCCTCTTTGGGCGATGGCTGATGAAGTTCAAGGTGATGAAGAATGGACGTTTGATCAACTCTTGGAGGAACGAGTCCAGCAACTATGGGATGTTTCGAGTCCAGCAACACCGCAAGCCACCATGATCGAACACGTTGGTGCGACATGGGGTATACGAGATGGTGAACAACTCAGGTTATGGCTTGAGATCGATGAAGCGTATGAAAGACAAGACGGGAAGTGGCAACTCATTGTTTCCGACTTTGATGAAATTCGTCTCGACAGATTGATTTTCAATCAAATTTATGAAGCAAGAGAAGGAACGACAGTTGACGGATTAGATGAGCATATTGTTCAATTTTCCATTCTTGCAACACGAGCTCTTTTACTTGATCTCATGATGCTTGAGGCGTTGTTGGTTGTCGATGAAGAACCGACATCTTCTGTTCACCATATTGACACAATGATGGTTGATACATCATCGTACGGGTCTTTTAATTCTCCAACATGGGCAACACGACCCGTGGACATTGAAGATTCCAAATGGAAGCGCCTTCAATCCTCAATATACCCTGATCGAATCACTGTATCTTTGTGTGACTGTGCCCTAGACCTATTGGATTTACAAGTCGCCTATTCATCACAGTTCAATGAAAATGACTCACCGGAATTCGAGGGACTCCGACAAGCAAATGGAATTATTCCTTATTCTGCCATTGCGGCAATCACCTGCATACTCTTGGGTGCAGTGATTATACAACGTGAAACAAGAAGAAGAAACGCTGCTAAGAAACTAGCAGAATCATTTGTTGGCAAAGCGTCCATTTGGACTTCATTCTTCACTGTTTGACTTCTTGGCTTTAGCGGAAATGGACTTCGCATCTTCATCACTAATTCCAAGTGCTGCTTGGAATTTCTTCAAATCTTCAAGTTCATCTTCCGTGATAATCCCATCAGCCCAAGCCTCTTCGTAAGCCTTGATCAAGAAATCCTTGTAAGCATCAGGGTTTAGAAGTACGTCACGAATCAATCCGTGGTCGACAGTATTTGTCGGCGCATCGGAACTAAGTTCCATCATAGCAGTTGAACGACGCATCTCCTTCACAGCCATATCTTTCAATCCATGTCCTGCCCAGACAGCTCCTGCAGCGATAACAGATGCAGCAAACCATCGCATCATGTCAGGATCGACTAATTCACCTGGCTCAACCAAATGAAAGAGACCTAAAACAGCCATAGCAGCCCCACACATGACTTCAAACCAATCATTCAAATCCGCTTCATCAGAAAATACAGATAGTCGTTGCTCGATTAGCAACTCGGTGTTGTCGTCCATGGACCTCGTAGAAAGCGAAAGGACTTATGCGTGTCGGCATGCAAGTTGAAGCGCATTCCTTTTCACCCGTTGACGCAACCTGTGGTTATGGGCGAGGAGGATAGAGCGATTGCAAACCTTGCTCTTCCAGAAAATGTACGCCATTTTTTCACATCCAAATGGAAAATTGAACATCTACACCCACCACAATATGAAGCGATGGAGGCAGTGTTCTCTCGTTCAAATATCCTTCTTGCAATTCCAACCGCATCAGGTAAGTCACTTGTTGCCTACATAGCAATACTCAACCAATTGCTTACTCATAACCCTGGCTCTCGAGCAGTATATATCGTACCTCTAAAGGCTCTAGCGAGTGAAAAATTTGAGGAACTCAAGGAAATTGGAACCGAGATTGGTTTGAAAATTGGACTCGGAGTGGGCGATGCAACTGCAGAAGCAAAGAACATCGAAGATTGTGACATCCTTATTTGCACCTCAGAGAAATTGGATTCACTCATGCGAACACGATCAGAACTCATGAGTAATGTTTCAGTTGTTGTTGCCGATGAATTCCACCTCCTTCATGATTCAACGAGAGGGCCCACGCTTGAAATCAATCTTACTCGATTGAGAACACTTCGTCCAAATGCCCAATTAATCGCCCTATCAGCGACTGTTGGAAATTGTGAAATTCTCGCTACTTGGCTTGATGCTACTCTTATCAAATCAGATTGGAGACCTGTGGATTTGGAGTACTCAACCCTGCACGATCGCCACCTTGAACCACGTAAGGTCCAGTCCTCATCAATGGACAATACGGTTCAACCACTTTCACCACCGAGACATCTAGAAGGACCTTTGAGCCATCCTTCTTGGATCGTTCTCAATGATAGTATCGACCAAGGGGGTCAAGTTTTGGTCTTTGTTGGAACCCGTAGAAGTGCCCAATCTGAGGCAAAGAAACTTTCAGCACGTGTCAAGAAACGATTCGCAAAAGAACAACCTGAGCGGTTGATTGAACTCGAACAGATAGCAGATTCTCTCGAAGGAAGAACGCAGACAAGTATGGGGGAAACACTAGCTCTGTGTGTCCGAGGAGGTGTCGCCTTCCATCATGCTGGATTGACACATCGACAACGCCAAGTGATTGAAGGGGCCTTCAAGAAAGGTTTGCTTCTAGCGCTCTGTGCAACCCCAACTCTAGCAGCAGGCGTGAATTTACCCGCTCGGAGAGTCCTGGTACGAGATATCAAACGTTGGGACGATGGGATGAGTCGCCCATTACCAGTTATGGAAATTCATCAAATGCTTGGCAGAGCTGGTAGGCCACGTTATGATGACATTGGAGAAGCATGGATTCTTTGCAAAGGCACGGATGGCTGGCAAGTTGCTGATGATGTTAGTGAACGATATTTCTTCGGTCCAATCGAAGACATCACCTCCAAACTAGCAGCAGAACCAGCAATGCGAATGCACCTTTTGTCTTCCGTGGCAACAGGTGGTTTACTTCATCGACACTCAATTGGTGCCTTCTTTGGGGCAACATTCCTTGGAACGACTATGCCTTCCACGCAACTCCAAGAGCGTCTTGATACGATGTTGGATTGGCTCGTTGAAGAAAGGTTCCTTCGACGTGTTGGTATCGATGAACAATACCAGGATCGTATTGCAAACTCTGGCATAGATGAAGAAGAAACTTGGGAAGATGATGTTCCAGTATGGGTTACTATTGCTCAAGATGCAGGTGGTGTAAGCATGACTTCTCCCCAGGAGCAACCATCAAGAAGTTCTACGCCACATTCTGAACCATCGCTCGGTTTCGTATCTGCGTCTTCGATGAGCCAAGTTGGAGGATGGAGTCAACAAAAAGGTGAACCTACTGCAATGCGCTACGAAGCTACAGCGATGGGCGAAAGGATTGCTCAATTGTATCTCGACCCACTTTCGGCATCGATTATGAGAACTGGAATGAGAAGAGCGGTTCGAAGAATCGTTCGAGGCGATGCACCTGTGACACAATTTGGACTAACTCACCTGGCTTGCAGCACTCCTGATTTTGCATCATTATGGGCGAAGACTGCAGATTTAACACTGGGATCTGATCTTCAACTCAAGGCTGCATCTGTAGAGGATGAACTTCTTCACGACATGTCATATGAAGAAAGGCACCTTGGTTTGGTTAAATCAGCATGGTGTATTGAGCATTGGTTCGAAGAAGAAACGATGCGAGAGATCGAAAAGCAACTTGATGTATCTCCTGGAGACGTTCATCATCGCGTCGATCTGATGGAATGGCTACTCTATGGTGCCCGTGAAATCTTACTAAACGATGATGTGTTTGCTGACGAACATATGCCCGTATTGACTCAACTTTCAAAGGATTTGGATTTACTTCGTCAACGCGTTCGACATGGATGTAAAGAAGACCTTCTACAACTGGTAAAGATACGCCACGTTGGCCGTGCAAGAGCCCGTTCTCTCGCTGGATTTGGCATACGAACTCCTAAGGGAGTCATGCAAATGACACGTGCAGATAAGCAAAAAGTAGCTTCTTGGAGAGGATGGGGACCTACGCTTGTTGAGAACATCATCAACGAAGTGAAGAACGTTTTATCCAAAGAAGAAAAGGTTGTTCCGCCACGTCAGCGAACTGATGATATGCCACTTGAAGGCGAAGAGCAATCGGATAATTGATGTGCTAACAGAGTACGGCATGCGTTTATGTGGAGCACCTTTCCTTGTTGGTCTTGGAATTCTGTTAAGCCAATTGACATCAAACAATTCGTTCATTCCTTTCAAAAATCACAACCTTCGGAAAGATGGGTCTTTTGTGGTGATGCGGTGGCACAAACTCCTCGCCAACTATGGACTGCTGCTGTAGTAAGTTCACGCAATATTGAGCGTTCAACCGCACAAGCCCATACATTAGATGCTGAATTTCTAAGAGTCTTATCCGGAACAAACAATGTCTCGGAAGCCTTCAAGCGAGCCGGCCTTGCTCAAGGTGCTCAATCAGGCTGGTTGCTTCACATTCCAAATATAGACCAACCTCTCAACGATGATGATGTTCGTTCATCCGCTCAATCTCTATTAACAAACCTTGGATTGACAAAAACTGAAACTTCCCTCCAAATCAACTCCAACGGTGCAGAGAAACTAGGCATAGCTCTTGATGGCGAAACAGAAGACATACGAATTGAAGCGGCTCTCATCGGCCATATTCTTCTTGCAGATGTAAACACATCTCAATAGAATGACAAGTTTCTACGGCCCTTGAAAACAAAGAGTTCAAACACCTCCGCACAAGAGAAGACCCATGGTCATCCAATCCGAGCGAGCCGCATCAACCTCCTACTCCTCTAGATACCTCGATCGCACAAAGATGAACAATGCTCTAAGCAATGCTTTGACGTTCGGAGCAAGTTATGCCGAAATCCGTCTGATGGCTGAAACAACTTCCTCAGTACGATTGAAGGATGGGCAACTCGAACATGCGATTCCAGGTCAGGAAATAGGAGCAACTCTTCGAATCCTAGCAGATGGAGCATGGGGCGTTCATTCTACGACAGATATTAGCAATATTCCTAATGAAATCGAAGCAACTGTACGTCTCGCGAAAGCAGTTGCTGCTCGCCGTCCAAGCGGTTCAAATCCAATCCAACTTGCCGAAATCCCAATCCATCAAGATGAAATTCATTGGAAATCCAAAAAAGATGTCCGAGACACCGATCTCGATACAAAGTTGTCTATGCTCGATAACATCCATCAGTCTGCCAATGATGATGAGCGAATCATCTCAGTATCATGTGGTTGGTCCGATGAGCACCTCCATACTGAACTTCTCACAACAGAAGGAATGGACAGGACATGGTCCTTCCAACGTTCGATGGTAAATGGCATGGTAACAGCCAGAGATGGCGGGGATCCAGTATCCTATAGAATGAGGCGAGGAGGAGAAGGAGGACTCGAACTTATCGAAGCCTGTGACCTTCAGAGTCTTGGTGGAGATGCTCGTATTGCAGCATTAAGACTGCTCAAAGCGAAGCGTTCCCCAAGTGGAAAATTACCACTCATTGCAGATCGAGACCTTACTGGAGTCTACATTCATGAAGCTCTAGGCCACCCATGTGAGGCAGATCTCGTCGCAGCAGGAGATTCATGTTTGGATGGAAAACTTGGTCAGAAAATAGGTAATGAAATTGTCACAGTTGTTGACGATCCAACTTTACGAGGAGGTTATGGGGCCTATCCTATCGATGATGAAGGACTTGATACCAGAGAAAAAACCCTCATCAAGAACGGTGTCTTAACCGATTACTTGAATCACAGAGAAACCGCACATCACTTTGGACTGGAACCAAATGCAGGCGCACGTGCACAGGATGGACTCCACCATCCTCTTGTTCGAATGTCTAATACAATGATTATGGGTGGGAATTTCAACGATATTGATGAATTGATGGAGGACATTGAATATGGCGTCTATGCATGTGGTTCACGTGGCGGTCAGGTTGATACCGGTCGAGGTTCATTCCAATTCGCTGCCCAAGAGGCATATCTCATTGAAAATGGTGAGATTACAACTCCTCTACGAGATGTAAGTGTAAGTGGACTTACATTGCAAATTTTGAATGATGTTGATGGATTAACCAAAGATGCAAAACTCGCAAGCCCTGGATTCTGCGGGAAAGGACAGACTGTCCCCGTAGGCGACGGAGGCCCAATCATGAGAATTCGAGAAGCATTGGTGGGATGAGAATGATTCCTGAAGATGCAATTGAACGGCTTCTTGACGGATGTAGGGACATTTCAAAAGAATGTGAATTACAAAACATTTCAGAATGGGAAATCGTTGGATCTCAAGGATATGGCCGCTCACTCGATATCGAAGCAGGAAGAATCTCTCTCGCATCTGGAGGCGGTGAAGGTGGATTCGGGGTCCGAATCCTTGACAATGGTCGGTATGGCTATGCACATCTTGTTGATGTCTCAGGAGCCAAGCACGCCGTATCACAAGCATTGTCAATCGCAAAAGCAAGCCCAAGCATCTCGGGTTTCTCCTTACCATCTTCCCAAAAAACGAATCCAGTTGACGGAATGCTCGATGAGGCAATTCTGAAATTATCGCCGGATGATCTCCTTACTCAAGGTGATGACATCATCTCGGAGGTCGCATCACTAGACGACAGAGCGGTTGTTATTGGAGGAGGCATTGGAATTGGGGCTGAAGCAAGCGTCATGTTGTCAAGTCAGGGCATTGAAGCATCTGGAATATCAACATCACATGGCCTAGGAGTGCAAGTCTCTATCGATGTTGATGACCAAATGACAAGCTCATGGGAGAGTTCTTCTTCGAGGAGACTTATCGAAGGCATTCCAGATTGTGTGAGTACAGCAGTGGAATGGGCTCAAAAAACAAGGAACCCTGTTGAAATTAAATCCGAAGCACAAGATACACCCGTCATAATGACTTCACAAGGAATCAGTTCCTTATTCTCAAATATCATACGGCCATCTATTCTTGGTGAAAGAATGGTACGAGGCGAATCATATTGGTCTGGAAAATTAAACGAAGTTGTGCTTGATAACCATCTCACAATGATGGATGATCGAAGAATGGAAGGCGGATTTGGCTCCGGTTCGCGTGATGCAGAAGGCGTACCAACATCATGCCACACAATTATTGAAAACGGTACTCTTCGTAAGATGCTGTGGTCTTCAAGAGATGCTGCAAAGAATGTAGCCGAAGGCAGGATCGATTCTGCCACATCAACAGGATCCGCATCGCGAGGTAGCCACATGTCGCCGCCTGTAACTGGTTGTGGTGATGTGCATTTACTCTCCTCCAAACCACCAATGTCTCTTGATGAGATGATTGAGACAATGGGTACTGGCTATGTCATTCACAGCGTCATGGGAGCACACACGGCCAACCCAACGAGCGGAGATTTCTCAGTCACCTCCAGTACCGTTCTTCGAATTGAAGAGGGTGAAATATTGGGCCCAATAAAACAGGCTGGCGTCTCTGGAAATCTCTTCAAAGCCTTGTCAAAAGAAGTCAGTCTCGGCCACAGTTCGACAAGGAACGGTGTGTCCAGCACTGGAACAAATCATCTTTCAAACGTCCTCTTAGCACAAGGAATGCGTATCAATCCCGCCTGAATTGTGAAGGGGATTGTTTATCACCCCTCGTCAATGATGTTCACTTTCATGGAGGTCATGGGAGTGTCAAGTCTAAACCAATCCGCACGAAAGCCCGCAGCCTGTTCTCCGCACAGGCCCAATCAACAATTCGCCTGGCGGGGGTGGATTCTTTGAGCGGAGACGACAGATATGAAGGTCATATTGCAGCGGTATTGCAAGAATGTCCTGACGCCGATAAGGATGAAATCCGTTCAGCTTTCGTAAAATACGAAGAAGAATTCTTTATCCCACCACAAGACGCTATTCGGTCTATTGTTCGAAGATTTCGAAGTGAAAGCGACACTCCAACCTCTCAAGGAGGAGCGAGTGGTCAAGCGAAGAAGCCATCGAAAAAGGTCAGTTCCCTTTCAGAGTTGAAAGCCGACGATCGTGAGATAGAAATCGAAGTTGAAATCGTTTCACACAATGTTCGTGAACAAATGATTCGGGGTGAATCCAAATCAATTTCATTCGGTCTTCTTGAAGACGACCCTTGGCAAGAAGGTTCTGGAGAAAGAACCCGATGGGAATACAAAGACTGGGGCAATAACGCCAACATTACACCAGGATCCGTTGTCCGAATTGAAGGAGCATCTGTCAACGAATATCAAGGACGTATGTCAATCAATATCAATCAGTCCTCACGCATTGCTGTTTTGCGTGAAGGAACTCGACCAGTTGTCGCTCCAGGTGAGCCAATCGGTATCGATTCCCTTCCTGGCGATGGATATGTTTGCATCGTCGGTAGAGTCATGTCGGTTCGACCAGATCAAATTCACAAAAGAGATGGTAGCGGAAGTATTGATGTTGTCCGAGGCCGTTTAGCTGATGAATCGGGTGCAATCGGTTTCCTATCTTGGGAACCCTTTGAATTTGAAGTCGGTTCTTTACTGAAAGTCGATGGCGCTCAAGTCAAGACTTTCAGAGACACACCAGAGCTTAACTTTGGCAGAACCACGAAAATTGAACCATTCCATGATGCTTCTTTTGCAGACACAGATGCTTTGAAAGAAGGCCTTATTGCGACAGTGAGTACACTTCGCGATGGTTCCAAGGATGTCGAAATAATTGTTAGTATCACGGAATGGGCAAAGCGTACATTCACAAAAGATGGAGAAGAACGATACCTTTGGTCTGGGCAAATCGCTGATCCTACTGGCCAGTGCAGAATGAGTGCATGGGTTGATTTACCAATCGATGAAACGAAATTACCGATTACAGTACGCATCACTGATGCACGTGTTCGCGCTTGGCAAGGCATTCCTGACATTACCGTCGATAGAGCCGAACAAATTACAATACTCGATGAGACTCCATGGGATGGAAGTCTTGACCTTGCAAACCTCAAGGTAGAGGTTGGACTTCATGACCTTGTCAGTGGGCCAAGCAGAGTTGGCATATCCACCACAGGAACAATCATATCCATTCGTGAAGATTCTGGAACCATCATGCGATGCCCAGAATGTCGAAGAGTACTACGTGAAGGACAATGCAGTGAGCATGGGACTGTTGAAGGAAATGAGGATGTCAGACTCCGTCTTGTTCTCGACGACCAAGGAGCGACATGCGCACTGCTCGTTTCGAAAGAAGCAGCTCTTTCCCTCCTTGAGACAGACCACGCTACCATGGTAGACAACATTCAAGCAAATGGGTCGATGATGTATGTTCAATCAATTAGAAATCGATTATTAGGTGTCCGATTAGAGGCATCAGGAAGAGTCATCAATGACGGTCAAGGCTCGATGATTTTGTGCAATGAAGCCACAATCATCAAACCTGAATCTGCACTTCAAGCAACAGAACTTCGAGCACAATGGGGGATGGAATAATGATGGGAACACAGCAAATTAAACGTCAACCAGCATGGTTCATGCTTGCTTCTGAGTTTGGGGAATCAACTCTGAATGAGAAAGGAACTGGAGAATTCGATCCCACTTTCGTCATTACAAAACTTGGAGCAAAGGTCAACCGCCTTATTGTCTCAGGCTTAGTTGAGCGATTGGAATTGAGGGAAACGAGTAACGGTTCACAGATGTACAATGGGCAAATCAGAGATCCTTCTGGCCTTCACTATTTTTCTGTGGGCGAATATGCAACTGAATCGATGAGAGAATTCGTGATTCAATTAATGGAGAAAATCGATGCAGGAGAACCGGTTCTACTCACAATGACTGCAAAAGCGCGCTGGTATCAAACGGATGAAGGTGCGGTGTATACATCCCTTCGCCCTGAGGAAGCTTGCATAATCGACAGGGAACGCTATGCTTCATGGCTTGTCAGCGCCTCTGCTGCTACACTTAGTCGCCTTAGTCAGCATAAACTCACATTAAGTTGTGAGCCAACTACTGAAGGAATGAAAGAAGCCGGTGTGGCTGAAGACATGATACCAGGTCTGCTGGCATCTCAAGGCCATTACGGCCAGATTGATACCGAAACATACCGACTAAACGTCATGCAAGCATTGGATATTGCAGAAGGTAAACTCGAGGCAGCAACAGCCCCTCCGCCTACTCTTAATCTTGCAGAGGTTGAAGAGGTTGCTGCAGAATCTGACGATGATCTACGGTCAGTAGTTCTTGAATGCATTCAAGCAATGGATAACGGAGATGGTGTCGACTTTGAATCTCTTGTTCGAAATCTGGCAGCACGCGGTTTCCCACGGGATAAAAGCGAATCTGAACTTGATGCCATGAGTGATGAAGGCATCTTGCATGAGCCAAGATTTGGTTGGTTCAAGATAGTTTCTTGAGGGAATTACTCCAACACATTCAAATCTTGCCTTCACCCTCATCCTAATTGGGGTCATTATGGCAGGCATGGATTTTTTCATTCGACCGGCAACTGGGACAGGCGCATCAGATTGGGTTAGAATACCCAACGCAGACATTGATGTTCGATTGACACGAAGGATGACCCGTACAATTATCCGTGGTGGAGAGGGAGATAATCTCCACGATGAAGGCTCTGAGTCTACTGTCTACAATGTCCGAGGAATTCTATCCCTTGAGGATTACAAGCGTATTCTTGAGATGTTTCGATCAGGGCAACCATTTATTCACGACCCGTTTGAAGAAAGAGATGTTAAAGTCATTTTTTCAGCTCTTGAGTACGAGGGTTCTACTGAGAAGTTCCATTTTGAACTTATAGAAGACGTCATTTGAAGGTGAAAATATGCGTAAACTGGATGAAAAGAGAGAAGTTCTCTATGTTATTCGTGCGATGGATGTCCTCATGTCATCCGGAATTGGTCTAGAAGCAACAATTCACAGCATTTCCCAAGGAGGATACGGAATCATCTCAGAGGACTTCAAAGAGATGATGGACAAGGTTCGAAGTGGTGGACGATCACTCGAAAAAGAACTTAAGAGTATGATGACAAAATCAGAGACTGAAGGATATCGTCGTCTGCTTAACATCATGCACATGAATATCACTCAAAATACGGACATAATTGACACCTTGAAAAAACAAGGAAGTCGCATGGAAGAAGAGCGTACGGAAGATGTCAAAAAATATATTGACGACTTAAGTGGCGTTCCAGAATCACTCCTTTCCATTGGAATGATTGGTCCAATTATCCTTGCTGTTTTCGGCCTCTTCCCCCAACTGGTGGGAGATATGGGCAGTTTCTTTGGTATGCCTGAGCAATCAACGATCAATATGGTGGTTAATGCTGGATTGATGCTTACGCTTCTGGCAATGGTCATGATCGGTCTGAAGACCCACACAAAGGATCCAGGATTGTGATACCATGTTCTTTCGCTTACTGGAATCGTTCAACAATCAACCGATGATGTTGTTCCTTGGCGTTGTTGGCTTCGCTATGCTCGGAGGAGGGATTCCTCCAATCCGAGAACGAATTCGTCGAAGAAAAATTGAGAACGCTTTGCCGAGTTTCCTTGAAGCCTTGTCCGACACAGTAGGTGCCGGACTTGGTATCCAGGAGGCAATGGCACAGCAAGCAAAAACTGCACCAGCTCCTCTTGGCCCATTGCTCGGAGAAACATTGGTGGAAAGCCATGCAAGTTCCTTTAATGCCGGTCTCTCTAGTTTTGCAACTAAAACCAGATCCGCTCAGGTTCAACGAGTTATGCATCTACTTGAAACTGCTATTGAGCAAGGTGCTCCACTTCAAGAAATTCTGATGAATTTATCAATGGATTATGAGAGACTTAACGATTTGATGAATAAGCGAGAATCAGAACTTCAAGGGCGTGGAATCCTCATTATTCTCTTCATATGCATCGGACTTCCCGGTCTTATTGGATTTCTTGTAGGATTGTTTACTCCTGGATCAAAGGGATTCCAGATTGATGGTTTCCTCTCAACATTTAGCCTCTTCTTCGCAGTATCAAGCGCTGTTGGCGTTGCTGTATCTGGGCGAATGCTCGGTAGGATGAGAGATATAATGTGGTTTGTACCACTCTGGATGACGATGTCCATGTTCTTCTTTTTAGGAGCAACAAAAATGATCGGTGGATGAGGTGAACTTATGTCAGACCAAATTTTAGAACAATACGGAAATGTAACTATCTATACGGAACCAAACCATCCTTCTCCAATTTACCATGTTGAAGGATCTGTTGCACCTAATCCTCATGGAGATCTTGCAGTACTCTTCGAAGATGATAATCTCGAAGAAGTGATGTATAACGGTGGAACACAATGTGTGAAAGTTGCTCATCGAGAACATGGTATGTGCCGCACAAATGTTTGGATCAATGATGAAGCTGGAATGCAAATCGCAAAGAACATTGCCGGTTTCACAAACGTGCCACTCGGAGATGGACCTGGAATGGTGCCAATCTTTGACGGTCGCCTCCCAGATGGATCCCGTGTAAACGGAACCATTCCACCAGTTTCACCAGATGGACCAACACTCACGATTCGTAAGTTCAAGGAAGATCCACTCACAATGATCGACCTCGTCAAATTCGGGACTGTCAATTCAAGACTTGCCGCTATGATGTGGGTTTGGATTGAAGGACTCGATAGCCGACCTGCAAACTTCGTTATTGCAGGAGGTACTGGTTCAGGTAAAACTACCACTTTGAATTGTCTTGGGATGTACATTCCATGGAGTCGCCGACTTCTCACTGTCGAAGATACTGCTGAATTGCAAGTCTACCACGACCACTGGTTGCGTATGGAAACACGAAGGGAACGTCCTGATGGAACACCTGAAGTGGACATGAATGATTGTTTGAAATCGAGCCTACGTATGCGACCTGACAGGATTATCGTTGGGGAAGTCCGTGGACCTGAATGTGCTACGCTCCTTACTGCAATGAATACAGGTCACGACGGTTCCTTTGGAAGCCTTCACGCAAACACTGCTCAAGAAACGGTAACCCGAATGATTAATCCACCAATGAATGTACCTCCAATTATGCTTACAGGTCTCGACCTGATTATTATTCAAGCACGATTGCACGTGAACGGGAAAACTGCACGTAAAATTACAGAAGTTGCTGAAATCGCAGGGATGGAAGGTTCAAAACCACGTCTCAACACAATTTGGAAGTACAATGCTCATACAGATCAAATCGAAGAAACTGGAATCCCTTCCAACCTCAGAGAAGTCATTTGTAGAGCAGCAGGTGTAACGCCTGATGTGTTCGAGAAGCACGTTAATCAACGACAGCAGATCATTGAAGATTTGGTTGCTCGTGGAATCTCTGACATTCAATCTGTAACAACTGTCGTGCAGAACTTCTATGCTCAGAACACTCATTGATTGTCTTGAAGTCTGAGTCGAGATAGCAAAGCATCGACACGGTCAATCTTACCACGAACATGGCCAACACGGTCTGAAGCATCTGCAACAGAATCTGCAAGTTCTAATTCAGGCTCTTCTTTCTCAACCTGTTTGGGTTTGAATGTGGCTGCCAAAGCTCTCAGTTCAGCAACGATAGCATCGACTTGATCATCACTGACAAGAATACCTGGCGCTAACCGTGGGATTTGATTTGGAGTAAGATATCCTAATTCAGTCCCAATAATTCCTGCACATGCAAGGACTCGAGGGCGTAATTCACTGGTATTGACAAGATAACCTTTGGATTCTAGGAAACGAATAATCAGACTTTGTTGTCCTTCAGAAAAGTCACCTTCACTCGATTCAAGTACAGTCTCAACAAGGGATTCAAACGAACCAAGATTTCTTTCCAGTCGCTCAATTGTGCGACGACTTTGGTCTGGAAGATGAATTGCGCCGTGATAGAGAATTCTCAACAAGCGGTTCTTTCGAGCTGCAATAGGATCCTGTAACTCTTCCGCCTCACTGATCTCAAGATGTAAATCAAACAAAGCGTGAAGTCGACCAGATACAGCAGGGCTCCTCAAGTCCAAGCCTTTGGAACGGGCTTCTTCTTCAAATTCCATTCGTGCCTGAACTAAGTTTCCTTTTTGTCCAGCCACAATTTCTGGGATGCGTTCTCTCATGTGAGGCCGGATTTGTTCAAACATTCGAATCGCTTCACGTTCCGACCAAGAACCTGGTTTGGTTGAAAGTGCATTTTGCTCTTGTTCAGAACGATATGCTACTTCCATAATGATGGTTCGAATTGCATCTTGAACACGTTGCATCTCGACAGAGAACCCGTGAGTTGTAAGACCTGAGATGAAGGCACTCATATCTTCCATGTCAGTGGTACTGCCAACAAGGAGATAATCACGTGCTGCCGCCTCAACTTCTGCCCTTCGAGCATTGATTTCTAAGAGGGCTGCCTCTTCTTCCAGTGTTGGTTCTTCAAGAGGCATTTCTTGCAACATTGGCGGCACATCTTGAACTTCAGTAAGAGGCGCTAGAGATTGAAGTGAATCTTCTATAGATGCTGCGATGTCGGCAAGAGAAGCATCAAGCCCTTCATCCTCCATTTCTCCAATCAGTTCAGACTCTTGTTCGAACGTCCAACCTTCTGGATTTTGTTCGGTGAATGTTTCGACTTTAGCCTCAATTATCGTGGCTTGAGTAGGAACCTCACTCTCTTCTGAAGGTGATGGAATGTTGATCGTTGGGCCGTTCCTCTTCAAAGAACGCTTGATTGTACCCCAGTTTTTGTGTTGAGCAGACAGAACTCCTGCGACTCGAATTAACAATGTTTGTCGGTTTCCTGAACGTGGAAGTTCCAATGCTTTACACAGTGAATGAAGATCTTCCTTCGATAATTTCTCAAGTTTATCTTCCCTGAGTTGCTTCGGGTCATGATTCAAATGAAGATACAAACGTTGCCTTCGAGTCCTAAGTGAACCAGTTTTCTTAATTCCAAAGACTCCGAGTAAATCACCTAAGTCGCTGTTTAGAATCACACGTAGACCGTCGATTGTCAAATCCCAATCCGAAAGAATCAGGTCACGAATGAGTTGTGCTCGAAGAAATTCAACAGAACCATTCTTCGCTAAGCCATATGCTGAAGCAATTTCCTTCAGGTCTTCAAGACGAGCCTGATAGAGTTCAGACAAGAGACTTGAACGATCACTCATAAGGGCACCTAAGCCTCGTTGTCCCCTTACAGTATATGTGGTTTCGCTGTCAACACATGCCAAATCGTTCGGTTTTGAAGGATGAATAAGTTGTTCACCATCATATTTCAATCCTAGAAAGAAGAATATTGGCTAAACCTTCAAACACGTTCGACTCACAGGACTATTTGGTGAATCCATGTCAAGTGCAGAAAAGACAGCCCGTTCTATGCTAAAACAAGCGCATGAATTAGGCAATACTCTTCGCGATATTGTTCGAAGAGATCTTGCAGATGAGTCCAGACGTTTCAACGATACTCTCAACGAGCGTATTCAGTTGGCAAGCGAAGCTATTGTACAGTCTGTCAAAGCCAAAGAAGCAATTGCAGCAGGTGCATCATCACTCAGCTCACGCTTGGATAAGGCCTATCGAAAATATTCGAAGAACAGTAATCTCGACGAATTTAGAACTATTCTCAGAGAATCATTACACGAGATACATCAATTACGGGAACAACACGAAACAGTTGCCCAATCCATGAGAGAAGCCCAAACTCCAAGCAGAAGTGCAGTTGAAATCGTTGAACGCTTTGCTGTTGAACTTCAACGTGCTGCAGGTTCTTGGGAAGCAACAAGTCGAGAGATTGATGAAATTATTGGCAATCTGTGCGATCCAAATCCAGCGGTATCCTTAGTCGATTTAGAGAAATATCTTCTCGAAAACGGCTTTGAAGTGATTCTTGCAGGAGAAAACCGAACTCCAGAATCAATCGAACAAGCTCGTAAAGAACTCGGTCATTCAGATTCATCAGAATGAAGGTTCATCATTGCTGGGCGTTCTTCATGGAACTCGTCTGGTAATCCGTGGATTCGTCTGTTTGTTGCTTCATGTGGAGAGGTAAGAGCCGAAAGCATATTGCCCCATTCTTGTAAGAGATTGATCATTGAAATACGATGTCCGTCGACTTGACCAACACGTTCAGCAGAAGCACTTACTCGACCATCAAGACCTAATGTTTCGATTCGCATCTCCAGCCGCTTACCTGCGTTTTTAACATTTGATTCGGGATCAATCATTGCCCCCATTGTCCAATCATCATTGATTCTTTTTGCTTCTCGAAGGATCGTTCCAACCCCACGCTGCTCGACGTGTACGCCTGTAATCGATACAAGGTGGCCAGGGATACTTTCCAGAATCTTCGACTCGATGCGGTATGATAATTCAGCAGATGAGTCAAGGATATGCTCCACTCGCATCTTAGGAAAACCAACTCTCCCAACAAGGAGTGTGAATCCATCGAGTGGAGGTGGAATAAATCGAGCACGTTCTGGAGAACCACGTTGGAGCCCAAGAGTATGACGTCTTGTCCTCGACGATAGGAGATTATACTGTGAACGCTTCACAACATATCCATCTATTTCACCCTCTAATCTGAGGTTCTCCAAGGCTTCGATTTCTTCTCGACTTCCAGCCTCACAATCTCCAAGATTAACTTCGACAGATGTTTGTAGCATAATATCACGTCGCAGTCGCATCAGTTGTCGTCGAAGAAGTTCATGATCACAGAAAATAATAGCGTTCTTAACCAAATATTCTGGTTTATCATCACTTACCATGACCCATGTAGGCTCTCTGCGGGGTAACAGGCCGATTATAGAGAACTCAGAAGTTCGGTGTAGATTCCAATCTGTTGGACTCATGGCCACAACATCACCTAAACCATCCGAAAGAATGGAAAGTGCATCATGAATAGTTGGTGTTTGTTTTAGAACAGCATCAAAGGTTCTACTTCGTTGCTCAAGTGTTTTTTCAATTTGCAGGCGTACTCCATCGCCACGCGATGTAGTGGATAGAAACACTAATCGTTCGTTTTCCAAAGTCTCACCTCGGCCGAAACACAGGTCTCGACGTTTTATGGGCAGAGACCACTCGTTAAGAAGGGCACCCTTGTACGGGTAATTGTGCAAGCAATTAGCGAAGCGGAACTAAACCGCCTTGAGGACTTGCGTGAGCAGGTCAATCAAGCGCTCCAGTTAATGATTGAAAACGAGCTCAAAAATGGGGCAGGTGAAGTTGCTGAACTCGCTGGAGAAATGCTCTTATCCGGCGGAAAAAGACTACGCCCCTTACTTGCAATTATCGCCTATGAGGTTGCAGGCGGCAAAGATATCGAAGAGATAATGAATTTAGCACTGTCTTTTGAATTCATTCATACTGCGACACTTGTGCATGATGATATCAATGATGCAGCGAAACAACGTCGCGGAATTACAACACTGCATGAACGAGCAGGACAAGCAAAGGCGATAATCGCAGGAGATTGGTTGTTCGTACATGGTTTCGGACTTGGGGGATTGTATACGAAATCAATCATTGATCTCGTCACAAATTGCTGTGCCAATATCGCAATTTCTGAGTTCATGCAACTCGATCATGTCCTCAACCTCTCTACGTCACCAGAAGATTACTTGCAAATCGTACGTGGTAAAACAGCAGGACCATTTGCTGCTGGCTGCGAAGCTGCTGCAATCGTTGCAGGGGCTAGTCAGTCAGATGCTGAAGCCCTGGGACGTTTCGGCATGGAATTAGGAATCGCATTCCAGCTTATGGACGATCTTCTTGACCTCCAAGGCGATGAACGAATGGGTAAACCACGAGGTGCTGATGTTATCGAAGGAAAGATGACGCTTCCATTGATTCACGCTTTAACGCTTCTACACGGAGAGAAAAGAAAGAATCTCTCAGCCATTCTCCAACAATTTACTGATAAAAACTGGGACGAACTAATGGGTCTACTCGAAACCTCTGACTCACTTGGTTATTCTCAACTACTCGTGAAAACACATCTTGAGCGAGCAACGCTTGAACTCCAGCGATTCCCAGATTCACTTTCTAAATCTCTACTTATGCGAATCGTTGAACATGTCCATCAGCGACACATGTGAGGTGAATTCATGGCTGTCGAACACCGTGAAGTCATCATTGTTGGTGCTGGACCTGCAGGTACCACTTGTGCTCAACGCTTAGCAGAAGACGGTATTGACGTACTGATTTTAGAGCGGAGAGAGATTATTGGAAATCCTGCTCAATGCGGCGAATGCATTCCAAATTGGGGTGAAGTCATTGGTACGTTTTCTGGTTTGGAGAATCATCAGTGGCTCAAAGACTCTTTCGATTTCCCAGATCGGATCCAACTTCATCGTCTTGACCATATGCGAGTTTTTCTTCCAAGTGGAAAAGCGTATCATTTTGACCTGGATGCTTTTGCTGGTCATCGCCTACAATTTGATGGTTATCTGGCAGAAAAGGCAGTCTCTGCTGGTGCGGAAATCCGGATGTCAGAACCCGTGCAGAATATCAAGCGTAGAAGTAAATCCAATTCACTCCTCATTGTAACAGAGAATTCCCGTTACACTTGCGACCTCCTCATAGATGGAAGTGGTTCTCTAGCTCACGTTTCACGCTTCTTGCATGGAAAGGACAAGGAATATCGCCCTGATGACCAAGTCCCTACTGCCTATGCTCAAGTACGCGGAAAAGTACCAGAAACGTTCGATGTATTTCTTGGGAGCGTAGCGCCGAAAGGCTATGCTTGGATTATCCCCAAAGGACCAGATACTGCGAACGTTGGATTGGGAGTACGTGCTGGAGCCCTAAAGGGTTCGATTAAAGAACATCTAAAGAAATTCTGTGATGACCTAAATCTTGAGATTCTTTCATACGGTGGAGGATGGATTCCAATGGGAGGGCCTGTAAAGACCATGGTCGATCAAAATGTAATCGCCATAGGAGATGCTGCAGGATTAGTCATGCCATCGAATGGAGGAGGCATCTCACAGGCCATGATTTCAGGTTGTTTCGCTGCAGAAGCATATCTGGAGTTTAAGCAACATCAAACCCCGCTGACTTCCTATCAAGACCGAGTTGAAGCATGCTTTGGCCGTGCGTTGAAAAACTCATTACGCTCAAAGAACATGGGCTACTTGATGTTCCAAAATGATCTGATTACCGAAGTATTGCTTCGAGTACTAGGTCCGATTGGTGGTATCAAGCGTGCAATGGAGTGCGATAAACCGCTTTGGGTCCTATAAGTAAGATATTTTATTCGTATTCATCGGTGCGTTCAAGTCTTATCAGCATCTGCAAAGGTCATGGCGAACCTAAGCAGAGATGATGAGGCCGTAAGCCCCGTCATTGCTACTGTACTTCTTCTCGCCATAACCGTCATGCTCTCTGGGATGGTATTCGTTCTTATGCAGGGCGCTCTTGAAACGGGTGAAAAAGCCCCACCACAGATGACTGTGAGTGTTCGAGCTCTCGACAATGGATACCATGTAATTAGAATCACAACACTTGATCAAACACTTGACCCCGGTCGAATCTCGTTTAGTCTATCTGAACAAAATAATGCCAATGGTACAGAATTCACAGGTTATGTAGATGATTCTGATGTTTACTCAGTCATTGGTTCGAACGTGTCATTCCATGACCGAGATGCGAGTTATTCAATATCAGCAGGTGATTACTTTGTCATAAATTCGAGAGAGATCGGTACTGATGTGGGAGAGTGGGGCTTTACACTTCTCGACCAAGAGTTGCAGTATGTGTTGGTACGAATTGATTTACCACCAATGCAATCTTAATCAGTCGTCTTGGTCGTTGAGTGTCCTGATATAATTAAGCTGAGCGTTTTTCATTTTCAGTGAATCATGAAGAATCACAAACACTTCATCGCAGTCTGAAGAACGTAGAGCCTGTTGACGATATGTATCATCATCGAGTATCGCATGTGCTACTTGCCATAATGAAGATGAATCATATGGAAGAAACTCTTCTTCGAGGAGCAAAAGCATATCTTCTATACTGAGGCCATCATTTCTAAGAATTAGATTGACATCAACGATGTGCTGAGCCCATGTGTGAAGAAATCCAGACCAATCATCAGCACTAACTTCCCCTTTTATTTCTTCAACTATCCTTACGTTTGCTTGAAGATATAACTTGCCATCAGGGCTTGTTTCATGATATTGTTCAACGAGTTCATCGACGGTTGGAAATATGTCACCGAATGGCATAGATGGCAAAGCGGCTTGTACGACATCAATGATCTCAAATCGGGAAGTCCCATTTGCACTGAAAAGGAGGTTTGTCCCCTGTTCTTCGACCTTTTTCACGTCACAGAGAACGCCATAGCTTCCAGGTTGAGTCCAACCGTCCACATCCGAAACATCGGTCGAGTGTGTAACGTACCCAAACGGCTTTTCTTCTAATACACAATCGTCGAGCATTTGCTTGTATCGGGGTTCGAAGACACGTAGGGGTTCTTCGACAGTTGGAAATATTCCGGCGGGTAAAACGAACAATGGTATTTTCATGGTCTGCGTCATAAGGTAAAGTGAAGTCTAGGACTTATTGAATGATTGTACATCAACCACCGATAAAAGACATCTCGATACGTTCTGAGTCTGTCTTTTCACTACGAGTTTCAGAATACCGATCTTTTCTTTGGCTCCAAATTGAAGAAATAGCCTTTGATATCTCAGTTTTACTAGCATCCATGCGAAGAATACCGCGGATATCGAAACCTTTTGTTGCAAAAAGACACGTAAAGATACTCCCATTTGCAGAGAGCCTTGCCCTTGAACAATCGCCACAAAACGGATTGGAGATAGATTCTATAAAACCAATTACTGAACCCGACTTCATACTGTATTCTCTTGCCACATCACTAGGATGATCCGGTTCAATGGGCTGAATTCTTCCAAATTCTTTTTCGATTAAAGTACGCATCTCTTTGCCTGTCATCACGTGATCTAAATTCCAAGAGTTCGTGGCTCCAACATCCATGTATTCAATAAATCGAATAGGAACATTTCTCGAGGCCACCTGCGAGATGAGAGGTATGATTTGGTGTTCATTGATGCCTTTTTGCACAACTGTGTTCACTTTCACTGGAATACCCAATGCCAGAGTTTTGTCGATGGACGCAAGGATAAGATCGGGTGTTGAGGTTGTGTCTCCCATTGTTTGGTATACATCAACATCAACAGCATCCAATGAAACAGTTATTCTCGAGATACCCGCTTGTTTGAGCTGTTCAATAGAATTTGAAAGGAGGTGAGCATTTGTTGTTAGTGCAATATCAAGTTCTGGTGAAAGCGCTCTTAGTTGCCTTATCAGTTTGTGTAAGTCTTTGCGTATCAGAGGCTCACCTCCAGTAAGTCTTACCTTTCTAAGACCAGAAGGAAGAAGCGATTCAACAACATGGACAATCTCCTCAAATGAAAGGATATCAGATTTAGGAAGATAGACATGATTGTTGTCAAAATGTTCACGAGGCATGCAGTATCGGCATCGCATGTTGCATCGGTCTGTTACAGAAATCCTCAAATCGAGCAACGGACGCTTGAAAACATCCTTGAGGACCATGACCGACCCTAGTGTCGTTGTATTGTGAATGTTTGCAAGCCTTCATCTGATAACAGATGTTGGAGTAGGTATGGCAAAGGGTTGGACAAAGCGGTGGAATTACCGTGGAAAAGGGCATCGTCCAAGCCACATTGAGGCTCTTGATGTAAAAGAAAACACTACACTCTTAGACACTGAATGGAAACTTCCTCCATCAAAGAGTCATTTAATCCGAATGATGCATCTATGTGCATTGAGCAAGGATGAACATACACTGACTGGAATAACAACTCTAGGTGAAGATCCAGAAAGTATGGCTCGTTGTCTCGAACAACTTGGTGTCCAAATCGCCCATACCCATGATAAAATGACAATCAATAGTCCTGGAATCTCAGGATTCGTACGCCCTCCGAGCGTCTTACACGCAGGAAATTCTGGAACTGCATTACGTTTCTTAATGGGATTAGCTTCAAGAACAAATCATTTGATTATGATTGACGGTGACTCAAGCCTACGTAACAGAGATCACCAAGACATGTTAAATTCGCTGAAATCACTGGGAGTCGAATGCTCTTATGGGACCGAACAAGAACGCCTTCCGGTCCTTCTACAAGGGCCATGGAGGAACCATGACGTGAAAGTCAATACTTCGAATTCCTCTCAGCCCTTTTCCAGTTTATTGCTCGCAACTGAGGGCATCCAACAACCATGTATGATTGAGAGAAGTTCCAACTCAGTAAGCAAGAGGCATGCACAATTAACAATGGATTTGATGATCGAATGCGGAGCCGTCATTGAGCAAGATGGAGACAAAGTCATCGTTCAACCATGGAACTCAACTCCTCCAAAGAACTGGGAAGTGCCACCAGATGCTTCGATGATGGCGTTTACTGCTCTTTCTTGCGTTGTTGCCAACAGAGAAATTACTCTAATAAATCTACCAAATGAAAACGACTCAATTGGCCACGAAGTGCTATTGGAAAAGTTACCTGAGATCGGTCTTCGATTGAATGAAAACATTCTTTCTCCTTCCAAGACCTATGCCAAAGTTGACATCAATTTGATTGATGCAAACGACCTGCTACCTCCGCTCTCTGCAATTCTCGCCTTGACCGGTGGAGGTACAATCTCAGGTGCAGCCCATGCTATGTTCAAAGAAAGTAATAGGATTACTAAAACTGCTGAGATGCTTCAACAATTTGGAATTGAATGTCAAATAAAGGATGATGGAATTACAATCCAAGGAAATCAGTCGATTCAAAAACCAACCTCAATGGTTGAGACATTCGGAGACCACCGCCTTCAGATGACTGCAGTTCTTTTGGCAACAAAGGTTGGAGCAACAGTAGAGGGCCCTCGACTTCACCGAGTCGCAGATCCTTCCTTCCTCGACAGGCTTTCAACCGTGCCTACCGAAGTGCTTGTCAAGGGAGTCCAGAGATAGACGAAGTGCTGTTGGGCGACCATGGACGCAAGCCCATGGATTTGGAACATGACGCATATCATCGAGTAAACGACGCATTTCAGCAATGCTCAACTCGTCATTTGCTTTTACAGCACCTCTGCAGGCATTGAGGAATGCCAAATGGTCTTTTCTCCGTTCAATCGTTTCCAGAGGAGCTCCATCCTCGCTTACATCCTGTAGGAGATCGAATAAAAACGGCTGGATTTCATCGCCATCGAGAAGGCGAGGCGCTTGAAGAACATGCCACTCTTCGTCTGATTGATGTTCAAGTGAAAATCCAAGGTCATTCAATTTCTCCATAGATGCTTCCAATCGTGCTTGTTGAGTCAAATTGAACTGGATAGTTGTAGGCACCAAACGAGGTTGTGGCTCCCAAATCGTTGGATCATGTCGAAGGCGTTCGTATCGAATGCGCTCATGTAAAGCATGCTGGTCAATCAAAAGGAGTTCCTCTCCTGCTTGCGCAAGAATATACGAATCAGCAAATTGCGACAATGGTTCCATCTTTGGTAAATCGTTCCCAGTGAATTTCAATGGTGACTCTTCGCTTGGAAGAATACTTCCACCAAGACCTGCGTGTCGGTGCAATGCCCGTTCTTCCTTAGAAAGAGCTGGGGCCATTGGGGATGAATCCATTCCAGGTAACAATTTTTGAGCAGATGCTGCTGTTGATTGTGGACGTAACTTCTCATCATTGTCGATTGGTTCTTCAGCAACCTTCCCAACAAGATTGAGTTGAGTTCCTGCTGCGAGTGCCCATGCTGGTGGAGATGGTGTTTCCTGAAGATTTGTCTCTTCGACTTTAGGGACAAGAAGTTCTTGTATTGGCTTTTCTATAGACTGTTGAGAAAGACCTTCCAGTCCTTGAAGTTCACCACTTGGATCAGGTTGAGTCGGAGAGGACGCAAGAGTATGAGCAATGGCTCGCTCAAGACGTTCGAGGACTCGCCATGAATGACGCAGCCTCACTTCTCTTTTCGTAGGATGGACGTTTACATCCACCTCATTAGCAGGAACTTCAAGGTGAAGAACTGTTACAGGGTGCCTGCCCTGCATCAAACGGGTACGGTAACCTCTTCGTATTGCTTGATGAAAAGGTGTTGATGCAACGGGCCTACCGTTTACCAGAATGTGAATCTCATCCCCCTTGCCTCTCGAAATATCTGGAGTACTGATGTAACCTGACCATGTTTCATCCCCTGGGACGCTCGCATCATCATCGGGCTGTTGAAGATGAAGCAGAGAAGAAGACTGACCTCCTAAAACATCATACAAGCGATCTTCAATTGTCTCGACTTTTGGCAAATGAAGAGTAGAACGTCCATCAATAGTACATCGGAAACCAACATCTGGATGGGCAATTGCATGAGCGACAACAACCTCTACAATTCTTGCATGTTCCGTTGCAGGTCGACGTTGAAAACCTAATCGGACGGGAGTATTTTCGAAGAGATGTTCAACTGTAACTACAGTTCCTTTTGCCATTCCAGATGGTTCAATCTCTCCTTTGTCGCCATCCTCCATGTTGATACTACGACCTTCTTGGCCATCTGGCCGAGAGGCGACTGTAAGTTTTGACACCATTCCGATACTTGCAAGAGCCTCTCCTCGAAAGCCAAGCGTGTAAATCTCATTGAGATCTTCTGGAGATTTCATTTTCGACGTTGCATGCCGATCGAGAGAAAGGGCGAGGTCTTCTTGGTGAATTCCGCTCCCGTTGTCTTCGATTTGTATCTTATCAAAACCACCTCTTTCAATAACAACATGAATCGAAGTGGAGCCTGCATCAAGTGAATTCTCAAGAAGTTCTTTGACAACTTGCGCTGGACGTTCAACGACTTCACCTGCAGAAATATGACCAATCGTTTTCTCATCGAGTTGCTGAATTCTGTTTGGTTCGCTCATTCAATCATCCCTCCAGTTTTGTTTGAAGATCTTCTAACAACTTGTAAGCATCTCGTGGAGATAAATCATCAAGATTGACATCGCTTAATTTGTCCAGCACAGATTGTTCTAGTTGTGAAGGGCCAGTGGACGTAGATTCTGTTGTCTGCATTGCAGCCGCTGCGAAATATCCCATCAAAGAGGACTGGCCTGCCTCCCGTGTTTGGGGCGCTCCGTCTCTACCAGCCTTTGCTCCTTGGGCTTGCTGTTCAAGGAAAGCAAGAAGATCAGAGGCACGTTCGACCACAGGACGTGGTAAACCTGCTAGGGCTGCCACTTGAATTCCATATGATTCATCGCATGGGCCATCAGCCACTGTATGGAGGAAATGCAGAGTACCATCTTTTTGTGCCACTTGCACATGAACATTCGCTAGACCATTGATTTCAGATTCCAATCCAACAAGTTGGTGGTAATGAGTGGCGAAGAGACTGCGAGCTCCAATTCGATTACAAACATCTTCTGTGACTGCCCAAGCAAGAGAGAGACCATCGAAGGTTGATGTTCCTCTTCCAATTTCATCCAATAGTAGCAGGGATTGTGGTGTTGCTCGACGAAGGATATGGGCTACTTCGATCATTTCCATCATGAATGTTGAACGACCTCTTCTCAAATCATCGCTTGCACCAACTCTGGTAAAGATTCGATCAACGAGTCCTATTTTCGCCTTCTCAGCAGGCACAAGACTTCCTGCTTGGGCGAGAATTGACACAAGAGCAACCGTCCTTAAGTAAGTCGATTTACCGCCCATATTTGGACCTGTGATCAACAGAAACCTTCTCTTCTCATCCATCATAGCATCATTCGGAACAAAACCCTGTTGTGCTTCAAGAACGGGGTGTCGTGCTTGTTCAAGATGCATTTTTTTGCCCGAAACAATAGAGGGTTTTACCCATGAACGTTGGCGTGCAGTCGCTGAAAAACATTGTAACACATCGATGGCTGCAACACGTGAAGCAATCTGCGCGAGATGGTTTGCATGGCCACGAATATCATCTCTCAATTCACAAAACAGACGATATTCAATTGCTTTCGATTTACTCTCCGCAGTGAGTAATAAATCATCTTGCTCAAGTAAATCATCTGTTACCCAGCGATCTCCATTGGTCATCTGCTGTTTGCGTTTCCACTCTTCAGGAACCTTAGATGAATGAGTCGCAGTCACTTCAATAAACCATCCAATTTGACGATTGTTCTTTACTTTCAAACTCGGGATACCCAACTCTTGACGGTATTTTGTTTCAAGATCTTTAAACCAAGTATGTCCAAGTTCAGAGGCTGACCTGTAGCGATCTAATTCTTCATGAATTCCTTTTCGAATTAGCCCACCATCTCTTAGGCTCAATGGGACTTCATCAACCAAGGTTCGATGGATTGTTTCTGCAACATCTGTGAGCGCATCCAAATCCTCAACCAGATGCATGAGTAGACCGTCCTCAGTCTCAAGACAAAGTCGTTTGATAGCAGGAAGCCGTTCGATTGCATTCGCTGTTGCAAGGAGGTCACGAGCGTTTGAGCGTTGATAGTTCAATTGTGTCGACAAACGTTCGATATCGAGCATCCCTTTCAGGCATTCTCTCAACAAATCCAGACGTTTGGAAGAGCGCATCAGAGAAGTTACAGCAGAATGCCTTGCTTCGATGGCCGAGACATTCGAAAGAGGACGCAAAAGCCATGATTTCAAGCAGCGGCGCCCCATTGCAGTCCTACATTTATTCATTGACCAGAGAAGAGAACCCTCGAATTCTCCGGCGAGTGTTTGGGTAATCTCCAAGTTTCGAAGCGTGGTTTGATCAAGTACCATACCCTCCGAAGTTTCTTGAATTTCGACATCACTGATTGCGATGTCATCGTGTCGATGAACTGTAGCAAGGTAGTCTGCTGCAAGAGCAGTGGCTTGGAGAGCTAAAGGCGAATCGTCTAAGTCAAGATGTCCAAGGTCATTTACAGATAACATCTTCTTTAATTTCTCAAGAGAGCGTTTTGCTGGAGCTGCATGTTGACTGATGATGATCGAATCTAGTAATGAAATCAAATGAAGGACTTCATCATCCTTGGAATCGGACAAAGTAAGTACAAGTTCACTCGGGCTCCAGCGTAATACTTCATCGTGTATCGAAGCCCATCTACCATCTCCTTCATGTGTTGTCGCCCATGCTTGACCTGTTGAGGCGTCGATCATTGAAACTGCAACGGAATCTGCTGCTACAGAAAGGGCACATAGAAGAGCTGAGGAATCCGTACCAATGAGTGATTCTTCGTAGAGAGAACCAGGCGTGTAGACTCTTGTTACAACTCGCTCGAGCAGTTTTGCACCTTCCCTTAGTTCCTGCTCCTGCTCCGCAACTGTGACTTTGTGGCCAGCACGCAACATTTTCCGCAGATTGTCCTCGAGTTGATGCCAAGGGAAACCAGCCATAGGGATTGGATTTTCTGCATTCTTATCCCTAGATGTAAGTGCAAGACCCATGGCTTCAGAACCGATTTCAGCGTCTTCGTGAAACAATTCATAGAAATCACCCATTCGGAAGAAAAGAACGGTCCCAGGATTCTCTTCCTTTAGTTCGTGGAATTGGTCCATCATGCTCCTTTTTGTCATCTACTCGCCTCCTCGGACACTAACCGATTGGATGGTAATGCCGAGGCATCATTAAGGTTCGCCGCGAACGTTATCCTAACGTTTCTTTTGCAACAAAGTACGATCGATGATTGTATACAATTGAGTTCCAAGCATCAAAACTCCTGCGAAGAGGAAGAGGAAATTAAGGAAGCCACGTCCAGAAGACATCGAACCCTCGAGAGTTAAATCCAATGATAGACGATCGGAATCACCCTTTGCATCGTACCCATGAATGTACAACGAATCGCCTTCTATGACAACAAATGTTGGTTGCAGTGGTAAAGCATATTGCAAGTTCTTTGTTGTCTCTTCACCAGTTTCAACATCCATCCTTAGAATAGATTTACTTCCCAGTTCACCGAAAAACCAAAGTCGATCTTGACATGGTTCGTAGACCATCGCTGTTGCTGTAATGTTATGACTCTCAATTGAATCCTTTGAGATGATGAATACCTCTCGATCTGAGGCTGCTGCTGCGAGACCGTCCTTCATTGGAGTCAACGAGTGCACTTCGCTTCCTTTATCCATAACTGCCGATATTCGAACTTGAGGAGCAGTCGAACCACCTGACCAAGTAATGTAAGCGAAGACAATATTCGAGCCAAGTTGAGCAGGGTTGTCGTCATGATAGGTGGCGAGACCTGTTGCAATGTAGGTGTTATCTTCGAGGTAAACTAAACCAGTCCAAGAGACTGAAGGGTCTGGAGAAGATGAAACAGTAACTCCCGAAAGACCCAACCCACGAATGCCTGAACCTCCGTCTTCAGAGGTGATTAAAACACGATTATTGAGGATTGTATCTGATGTATCTGTTGCCATCCCTTGGATACTAAATGAGGAACTCATTCCGTCATCTAGGATTTGATTCGATGGCATACCATTGACAACTGTTGTAATTGTGTTTGGAGCTGCCGAGTAGGTTACTGCACCGTCTTCATCTGATCCAAAAAAGGTAACGTCCCTTATGAGGTCGTCATCAAATGGGAGAATGTCATTCACATCTTCGGAAGAGAATTGTTGATACATCTTCATTCCCGAGCCATTCAATACAATTGCGGAATGTGCACCATCCCAATCGGAGTTGGCATGATAATCGATTTCAACGATATGATGACCACCGTCAAAGGCGAAGTTCTCGTCTGAATCAACTCCGAGAACCATGCCCTCTAAATTGCGGGTACCGCCGATGAGGAAACCCCCGATGACTACGAAAACCAAAAACAACCCGAGTGCGAGCCATTGATGTTCTGACTCTTCCTCGAGCAACTTCCTCCAGCCGCTCGCCATAACACCCCCTAACGTTGAACCATTATGTTCCTTGCTCTAAAAAACAATCATCTTTTTGCGAAAATATGTTCTTAGGAATACATCGGAGGGATGATAAGGGAAACATTAGTCGCATGGATGCTAGGAGTAGATGTTATGGCACGTAAACCCGCATCAATGTACCGCCGACTCAAAGGACCTGCTTACACACGACGCAAGTTTATTGGCGGTGTTCCAAACAACCGTATTCTCTCATTCCACTCTGGAAACCGCCGTGCTGCGGAGACAGGCGGATTCCCTGTTGTTCTCGAATTGAGAGCCAACAATGATTGCCAAATCAGACACACAGCCCTTGAAGCTGCCCGTGTCATCTCAAATTCAACCATCCGTAACGAGGCTGGACCACAGGGTTACGCTCTTCGGGTCCATACATACCCTCACCACGTTCTCCGTGAAAATAAGCAAGCGACTGGCGCTGGTGCTGATCGTGTATCTCAAGGTATGCGCTGTGCTTTTGGTAAGAATGTCGGAACTGCTGCACGTGTTCGCCGTGGACAACGTGTCGTTTCAATCCACGTCAACCCAGAACACTACCTTACCGCCAAGGATGCTTTGCGCAAGGCAGGAATGAAATTCCCAACGCCAACAACAACTCGTGTTGTTCGTGGCGCAGAACACCTCAAGGGTCTTGTTTGAGACACATGCATAAGCTGCCCACCAGGGTAGTTTGAATGCGAAGTATGATTGATGATGTGCTCATAGCAAAGACATAGGGTGATAAAATGCGAGTCGCAGTTTTGAAGGAAGACAATTGTCAACCAAAGAAATGTAATGACGAATGTTTCCACTATTGCCCACCTGTTCGAAACGGGCAAGAATGCATCATCATGGATGACAAATCTGGGAAACCACACATCTCAGAATCACTCTGCATTGGATGTGGAATCTGTATTAACAAATGCCCACATGACGCCTTGATCATCGAAAAACTTCCAAGTGAGTTGGAGTCAGATATGATTCATCGTTACAGTCTTAATGGATTCAGATTATTCCGTCTACCAACGCCAACAAAGGAATCTGTCGTAGGAATCCTCGGTCCAAACGGTATGGGTAAATCAACAGCATTCAATGCTCTTTCTGGCCGAATCATACCAAATCTTGGCGATTGGTTGAACAAAGAACCAGGGTGGGAAGATGTGGTTGATTCCCTTCCAAAAGGTGAACTTCGTGATTTCTTTATGGCTGTTCGCGATGGTAGAATCAAAGTAGCACTAAAGCCACAAAATGTCGACAGATTGCCTAAACGTGTTCAAGGAACTGTCAAAGAATTGCTACGACGAGTCGATGAACGCAATATGTTCGATGAGATGACGGTCGCCTTAGGAATTGATCACTTACTGGACCGAACTGTACAGCAACTCTCAGGCGGAGAATTACAACGAATGGCTATCTGCGCAACGATTTTACGAGATGTAGATGTCTATTTCTTCGATGAACCGTCTTCATATCTTGACATTCACGAACGAATGCGAATTGTACGAATCATTCAAAAATTGTCCGAAACAAAGCGTGTGATTGTCATTGAACACGATTTAGCGGTTCTCGACGTACTTGCAGATCTTGTCCATATCGTCTATGGACAGAAAGGAGCGTTTGGAATATTTACACCCGCTCGCTCCACACGAACTGCAATTAATGCATATCTTGATGGATTCTTAGTCGAGGAAAACGTTCGAATTCGAGACAAACCAATTCGTTTCCTCAAGCATCATGAACGATCTGTTGAAACGGGCAGTGTTGTCGTTCAATGGGGCGACCTTGAAAAGAAACTAGGTTCCTTTGAATTATCAACTGGTGAAGGATCTGTTCATCGCTCGGAAGTGGTCGGTGTCGTTGGCCCCAATGGAACTGGAAAATCGACAATGATCAAAATCCTAGCTGGCGAACATGAATATGATGGTGGTTGGGTTACAGCAAATGCAAAAATTTCATACAAGCCTCAACACATTGATGCTGATATGGATTGTACTGTCCAAATGTGGCTCGATAGCGAATTAGGGATGCGATGGCGAAGTGGTGAATTCAACGTCAATGTGATACGAGCATTAGGGGTCGATTCCCTGTTGCCTAAGCGTGTGAAGAAACTCTCAGGCGGTGAACGACAAGCTGTAGCAATCGCGCTCTGTCTTGGAAGAGATGCCGACTTGTACCTTCTTGACGAACCATCAGCTCATCTCGATGCAAATGCGCGTATGGAAGCCGCTAAGGCAATCCGTAGGACGATGGAAGCGAATGAAAAATCGGCATTTGTCATCGATCACGACGTTTATTTCATCGACATTGTTAGCGATTCCTTGCTGGTTTTCGAAGGCGAAGGTGGCGTAAGAGGGAAGGCAATGGGTCCTTATTCCCTGCGTGAGGGAATGAATCGATTCCTAAACGATGTTAACGTAACATTCCGCAGAGATCATGATTCTAAGCGTCCGCGGATCAATAAATCGGAAAGTCGAAAAGATCGTGAACAAAGGGAAATCGGAGACTTTTATTCGTTCAATGTCAGATAGGCATAGAAAATGAAGAGAGTCTAAAGGGAACAACTACGAGCGGTCAATATGCCAGTCGGTACACCTCCAAAAGGCGGACCACTGGGGAGAAGTCGTTCACGACTATCCGCATCGGGACTTACAACGTACTTACGCTGTACTCGGCAATGGTATCTGACTCGAAAAGTTGGTATTTCATCACCAAAATCAATTGGCCAAGTTCTTGGAATTGTCATTGAAGATGCCCTTTGTAACGTCATGATGAATCGGCCTGGTCCAATGGAATCAATTGATGAATTAAGAGAATGGGCATATGAATTGGCTGATCAAGAGGCCCAAAAGGCGTGGGATGCTGGACTGGAGACTTGGGAGAGTTCCTTATGGAAGCGTGATGATTCTGATTGGTCGACCGTTGACGTTCAAGACTTTCAAAATAAACTCTACAATGGATTGGAACTCTTCCTTGAAGAAATTCAACGATGTTATGATGGAAATGGAGGCCCGTATATTGAACAATTTCGTACCGGTATTGAACCCTATGAGATTCCAACTCCAAAAATTGGATCTAAACCACATTTCCCAGTTCCTGAGAAAGTACGATCATTGCACGCTCGAGACTGGAATTCCGACCATCCGTTTGAGTGGATGGATGCAGAAAGTCCAATTCAATGGAATGAAGCCTGGGAAGTTGCAAGACCATGGTTCAAAGATCCTAGAGTCCACCAACCTCAGAGAATGTTTCACCCAGAAGGATGGGCTGCTGGAGAACTTGACCTTGTTCTGAGATGGGATGGAAACATTCGCCTCGTTGACATCAAATCAGGCCACTCAGGAGGACGCTTTTCGGAAAGCCTCCAACATCAACTCAGATTTTATGCTTGGCTCTGGGAGCGAACTCATGAACAAAAACACGTTCAAAATATGGAAGGATGGTATCTCTCCTCAAAAGAAAGAATACTCTATGAAGCGCCTAGTAAAGAAGAACTTACTTCAATGGACGAGGAGTTTTTCACAATTAACAACATCATGAGAACAATGGGGGAAGGTGCATCGATTCTGCCAGCGATTGAAGAATCTGAAGAACCGGATACTACCCACGCATGTGATGGGGAATCTGCTGGTTGTGGTTGGTGTTCATTGACACATTCGAATATGGAGTCCGCTGGACCAATGGATGAGGAACTAAGAGCAAGGATGATCGAAGGGAATTCAATTTCATCTCCATGCGTTCCTCTGGGTGAAATCCCATCTCGCGTCAATGTTTCAGGCAATTTAATTGCTCAATGGGGCCCTTTACCAAACCACTTCAATGAACCTGTACTTGGAGCAATGCTTCGAGCAGGAGAAGCAACAATTGCTATCGAGGAAGCAGAGCCAGGAGCGTTTCCTCATCTTCATGATTGTGAACAAAATGATGTCATCATCGAAAATGCACTGCCTGGTGTATGGAGAGATCAACCAAGGCTGTATGTAGACCATAACTCCAATATTCGAGTACGCAACGAAGGAGAACCAAAGGGAACTCGAATTGGACTGCTTCGAACACGAGCAAATGTCGAAGGTGTAGTCGTGGCAATACGCCAGCAAAATGGAGTTCGTCTCGATGCTAAACCTTGGTCTATGCTCAGTTTCCACCTATGGGATGGTGAGCACATTGTCGAAGTCGTAGCCTTTGGTTCTGCCATAAGTGAGCGTCTACGATCGATGCGTCCGGGGAACAGGATACGACTTATTGGAGCAGAACTTGGTTGGAGAGCCGGTTTAATTCAACTAAGAATCGATGTTCGTAAAACAAGAATCGAACACCAAACTCCAGCGTTTACGACCAAGAGTATTTGAGGGGTGGATTTTACCACTCCGTATGCCTGTTTGTTTACCGAACTCTGAATCAGATTCGATAGGGAATTACAACAGGTTATCTGCAAGTCAAGTAAATGCTTGGAACGCGTGCCCTAGACTATGGTTCTATGAGAAAGTTCGTCGTTTAGTCATGCCCCAAATCCCAATTTTATTCGTTGGCAGGGCTGTTGAAGAAGCTATTTGTCAAACACTGAAAGAAACTCCTTGCTTAGTCATGGCCTCTGCGCCTTCAGATGTTTATGCTCCAACACCGCTGGATGATGAAGGTCGCCCAAACCGTGATCATGAAGGATCTTGGCCCGCCGAACAACTCCTTCCCCTTCCTGAAAAAAACTGGCCACAGAACAAAAAAGAACTACTTAGCTGGGCATCTGAGAGAGTAAAAACACATCTCAATTCATCATTGGAAAGTATGAAACTCGAATGGTCCAAGCACGACAGGAAAGCAGGTCAATGGGAAGATGTTGATATCGATCGATGCCACATGATGGCAACCAATGGCATCCTAATGCATATTGATGAGGTTGAAAAATGCCTCGCTACTGTATCGGATACGATTGTTCAGGGATGGCGAAATGGGGCTCGACCTCAATGGCCAGCACCAGATGGTCGCGGATTTCAACTTGATAAGCACCCATTATCACAAGACGGGGATGTAACTTGGATTGAAGCATGGGAAATCTCACGTCCATGGTTTGTTGACCCAGATGCGAAGCCATTCATGATGAACGCAGTTCATCCCGAACACTGGTTTCAAGGGGAATATGATTTAGTCTATTCTTGGGATGGAAGGATTCGAATTATCGACATCAAAGCTTCTTTAGGAAATAATGACCGATCGGGAGATTATGTCAAACAGTTACGCATGTATGCCTTTTTGTGGTGGCACACTCACGAAAAGCAACAAGAAGTTGACGGACTTGAAATTTGGTATCTTGCAGCCAATAGTCAAAAGATGATTGAAAAGCCAACGGTTGAAGAAATGGATGAAATGGGGCTTGAACTGAAAGGACTTTGGAGTCAACTCAGAGAAGTCACTCCTGATATCGAACAATGCCCTCCTACACCAGCCCCAATGCGCTCATTCGAACCAGGAGGTGTTCCGTCTGACAAGCCCGCTAAACAAACTCGTTGTGAACGATGTGACTGGTCTATGATATGTCCAAATGGAACTGGGCACGATGAACATCCCCATGGCGGGACGTATCAGTTGCCAGGTTCTTATGCTGAAATTAAAGGAGATCCGATTGATGAACTTGAAGATCGACATGATATTATCGGGCATGTTCATACCCTTATTCATTCACAATCTGGGCGCGCCCCAAGAATTACTATTACTCAAGCCAACAACGCTTTTGCAGATGTTCAAGTCAAGGCTATGACCCATTCGGATGGGACGCCAACCGTCCCAGAGGGATTGGAAAAAGGAGATTTAGTGCGGGTTGAGAAAGCCTTCTTTCAACTAAATTACAAAGGGTCTATGGTATTGAAAGTAGATCCGTTTTCGAAGATTGTCAAATTAGATTCGGATGAGGAGGTTTCTATGAGCCTTCTCAAACCACGTGCACGTTGGAATATCATGGGGACAGTCGTCTATAGAACAGAGAAAAGAGGCGTTTCAGCCCGAGGTGAATGGTGCCGTAAAGGGTTGATGATTCTCGACAATACTGGAGCGATTAAGGTCGAAGGTTGGCAGGCAGATTGGGGACCTCAATACGATATGCTTGAACTCGGCGATACAGTAATCATCACGAACGTGGGCATGAACGGTTGGGCAGCATTAACCACTGGAGAAATCTATCGTGCATCAAGACTTCATATTGTAGCAGAGGATTAGCCACCAGACGATACTGTTGTAACGAGTAAATTTACATCGGAATTGAGAACAGTACTGTGAGGCAGGATTTTTTCATCATAACTTACAATCACTGTTGAAGGAAGGATCTTCGCAAGCACTAGGGCTTGGCGAAGTGTGCTGTTTGGTTCAACTTCAATTGTACAATTGTGGTCTCGCCCTGAGAATGTAATCTCCATGTTGATGCCTGTGATGCATCATGCTTATGACGGTGGCGCACAGGCGAGAAACAAGCCGAGATCGCATAGCCCGGTATTGCGGTGGATTCGAAATCCACTGTCCCATGGACGCGGGGGTTCAAATCCCTCTCTCGGCGCCATCAGATGTAGAATGCATCGGGTTCTTCTGTCAATTCACGTACGTGATCTGCAGAATTCTTTGGAGCAATTTCTAGCAACTTTTGTATGACGCCAGAGGTGACATCATCTGGTAGAACAAGGTCAAGAGACCATCCTTCACTTATGGATTCAAGAAGACGGAGAGAGGCATGTACGTCACCACTTGCTCCAACTGTTGTAGCCATTGCACAAGCTGAATGGATTCCGAAAATAGGTCCCATCGAAGCCATCAATGCAGACATTCCAATCGCCCCTCCAGAAGGCTGGTCTCGACGAACGTCAACTCCTTTTTCTTCCATGTTCACTCTATGTGCAGAGGATGATGCGACAACAAAGGCTTCCTTCTTTTCTGGTGGCGAGGAAAGCCCAGCGAGAACAAGCATTTCGGGCAGTTTTGCTTTTGAAAACACCTCAAGTAATTCCTGAGTAAAGTCGTATTGATGAGAAGGGTCACTTGGTTGTCCCGGCCCTGTTACAGTCATCACGCGTTGGCCATTAGGAGTTGTGAACAAGGATGCATAGAGATGAGGTGGAGCGAGTAAACCGTCTTCATCTAATCTTGCTAATGGTGCTAAACCAGGATGGATAAATCGAGCAACTCTCTCTGCTTGACTTGATTCGTTTAGCATTTCAATAGCGTTCTTTCCAACATCTCCAACCCCAGGAAGGGCGAACAAAAGAAGATCAGCAGTTGGTAGACCATGTTCGCTTGTTGTGTCGATTAGAAGTGGCATGAATCACAAAGCCTACCCTTACGGAGTATAATGTTTCACAATGAAGATAGAAGAAGAGATTCATTCTTCTTCCTTATTGCCATGCCCAGCACGCAAATCTGCCACTGAAGGAAGGGTTGGTATGGAAGCACTCCATTCAGGAGTCGCAACATTGTTTAGTGTTCGGCGTATCTTTGCTCGATGATCTTCTGGCGACCACTTTAGTGGCGCAGCTGCCTGAGCCTTACCGCCACACTGAGGACATGTTGTCTCAAGACACCATGCTTTACAAACTGTGCATTGTTGAAGAAGTTGACGCGCCATAACTTTCACTCTCTGTAAGCAAGGGCTGTTCCACCAGCATTTTCAATAACCGATACAGTTGCTTTAATTGCATCGGTCCATGTATCTTCAGCAGTCTTGAAATCTGGAGCCTTCAATTCAATTCGATATTCTGGAGAACCGTCATAGAAACAATTTACTTCTATTTCTTGTTCTTCAGAAGAGAGTTTCTCTGCAGCTAAAAGTGCCTCTCGTATTGTTAAAACCCCGTCATTGGTCTCAACCGTTAGGGTCAAAGTACCACGGATTTCAACAAATGGAGGGATAATGTTCTCAACTGCAATTTCAATGAATGCTGCAATCCAATCGCCTTCAAATCCAGCATCTACGAGCGTGCCTTCACTCATTGCAGCCTCTTCAAATGCTCCGTAAAGCGTCTCATAGGATTCTATTAGTTGATCGAGGAGTTCAGAAGCAAACTCTTGCTTCCATTCCTGAGCTTCGCCAAGAACTTTGAAGAGTTGGAGTGCCCTTTGTTCGTTCTTCCATTGTTGAAGGCGATCACGACGTCTCTCTTCAGAAACAGATTTCAAAGAAAGTTTGAGGGAACTTCCATCCATTCGACTTGGCATCACTTTACAGATGAGGCGTTGCCCTTCCCGTACGAACCTACGAATGTTTTTGATCCATCCACTTGCGATTTCACCGATAAAAATGAATCCGTCTACGCCTTTGTATTCGTCAAGAGTAACGTCCGCACCATTTTGCTTAACGCTCTTTACAGATACAACGACAAGTTCTCCCTCTTCAGGGTAAACGAGGTCTGTTGGCATGGAGGCTCAGCCTCCTCATTCCATTGTCTCTAAGACGGTGCAGCCAACGAGGTTTGCTTTTCCGCCTGAAGGATTTGTCAGAGTGGCGCCACAGACACCACAGGAGATTACGGTTGTTGCTCGTGAAAACAGGATAGTCTCGTTTCCACAATCTTTGCAGGATACTTTGATAAATTCGCCAGACATTTATTTCACCTCATCGATCAATAAGTTCGAATTTCTTTGCACGCTTACATGGTGCGTAATGTGCTTTACCTGTCTCAGTACAACGATAAAGAATGTTTACACGCTTGGTAGGCTTTTCACGACCATCCGGTTTAGGACGTGGGAAACCACGGTATCCACGCATTACCTTACGGAAACGGCGTTGACCCCAGCGAAGCTCAGAGGCTCGCTTCTTCTTGACACGCTCAACAGTGTGAAGAGTGTGCTTACCAGCAGACGGACTATATCGCTTAATTTGACGAGGCATCTTAACCATGTCTTCACCTGAACGTCTTGGCGACAATCGACGGGTATTTATTGCTGTCGTAAGAGAATTCCAAAGCAATACGCCCAACAACAAGGAAAAATGCAGCGATATTGATAAGTCGAATACCACGAACTACGGTCATGCAAGACGAAATCAGAGCAGCATTGCTCCTTTGGATACCCCTCGCTGTTGCATCTCTTGGCATCGCAATGCAATTCCGCCGCCAGCACTCCCTACAGAATCTCGGAAAGGGTTTTCTGATTCTTGGAGGAATCCTCTATCTGGCTTCATTCTTGACCGTTCCAGAATCGCCGTCTGCGGCATCTTCTGCGTTAATTATTGCAATTATTCCTGCGCTTTTGTTGATCTTCGTTGGATTATACATAGCCACATTCTCTGGAGATATCCCTGTTCGGCGTTTTAATCCCAAACTTAGACCGTTAGGCCTATTGCTCTTCATTTCCGGATTAGCCCTGTTGGAAACGATGAATTGGCATGATGAAAAGTGGTTGCCATCTCTTCTTTGGGAAGGTGAAACCAACAAGTATTGGTTGATATTCCGTCCAACATTTTTACTCGCAATGAGCAGCATTCTATTCTGTGGTTCGTATGTGGTAAAGCATATGGGAGAGAACAGAAACGATGCATCCCGAAATATGTTCATTTTAGGAGTCTTCTCGTTTGGGTTCCTTCTTCTTGGATTGTATACCGACAACGCCTATACGACTACGAACCAGTTTAGTACATCTGTGTGGCTTGCAACAAGCGATCTCTTTGGAATTCTTGCTGGGCTTGGACTCTCCATCATCGTGTTTACATTGGCAATTTGGCAATATGAGAGAAAGCGCCCTGGACTAGGTAATTTATCTCCACCTTCAAGCGAACAACTCGGATTAGCCGCTGAAATCATTCGGAAAAACCTAGGAGGTGAAGAAAATGAGTGAGACTCCAAAACAACGAGTCATACTAATTGCAGGCATTGTCCTTATTTTACCAAGTTTAGTCCTGGCAATAACCAGCAATACATCTGAGGCCGATTTGTCAAGAGGATTCGCTCGATTTGCAAACGCGTTCCTTACAACATACATTCTAACCTCTATCTTTTTCATTGTTAATATGTTCAGATACTCAAAGAGTAGGAATGAACCAAAAGCGCCATGGATCGGGATGTCTTATGCTGTAATTTTAGGAATTATTGTATCTGTCCTACTCACATCACAAGGTGGATTTTTATTGGAAGACAACAGCGGCAGCAGGGCCCAAATATTAACCAATGTAGTGCACTTTATTGTCACAGCTTCGGCAGTGTTGGCTGCGGTCGCTATTATGATTTTTGTGGCGTTTGTAAACATCACTTCCAGAAATCAAAACAAGGATTGACCAATTTGTCAGGGTATTCTCTTAGCGTTGCCTTGATAAGGAGAAGGCAGGTGGCTTCGACATCGAGGTGAGTATATGTCAAAGGGTACACCATCAATGGGTCGTCGACAGAAGACAACACACATCCGCTGCAGACGCTGTGGAAGAAATGCATATCACAAGCAGAAAAGTGTTTGTTCATCGTGCGGATATGGGGCAACTGCTCGTATGCGCAGCTACAGCTGGAACAAGAAATCTCACCGTCCTAAGGCTTGAACATCAAGCGCAATGAATACAAAGGCGCCGCGACTGTCTCGACACAGGGAATCACATGTGCGGCATAATCGGAATAGTTGGTCGACAAGGTTCACACGTGAACCAAGCACTCTATGATGGCTTAACTGTGCTTCAACACAGAGGCCAAGATGCTGCCGGAATAATGACTGAACATAACGAGAAATTCAATCTCCGAAAAGGAAACGGTCTTGTCTCCGATGTATTCTACAAGCGACATATGCAAAAATTGCTTGGGCACGTGGGTATTGGGCACGTCCGCTATCCTACTGCAGGATCTTCTTCAACAGCAGAGGCTCAACCGTTTTACGTAAATTCACCGTATGGTTTGGCGTTAGCTCATAATGGAAATCTGACCAACAGCGATGAGATACAAAAAAGCCTCATCGGAGAACATCGTCGACACGTGAATACAACAAGTGATTCTGAAGTACTGTTGAATCATCTTGCAGTACAATTAGACCTTCAAAGCGATCAGATGAGCATCAATGGAGAACCATTCCTCAATGTGGATTCTTTCTTTGACGCAATAAGTGACGTCAATGAGTCTGTTCGAGGAGGCTATGCTTGTGTTGGAATTGTCAACGGATATGGGCTCTTTGCGTTCAGAGATCCGCATGGTATTCGCCCACTTGTCTATGGAAAGAGAGAATATGATGGAGGAACTGAATGGGTTGTGGCAAGTGAATCCGTTGCAATCACCGCACTTGGATTCGAAATTGTTTCTGATGTTAAGCCTGGAGAAGCAATATTCATTTCATCCTCTGGACACCTCTTCGTCAAGCAATGTGCCGAACCTCGGCCATTTACCCCATGTATTTTTGAGCACGTTTACTTCGCCCGCCCAGATTCAACAATTGATGGAATATCAGTCTACCAAGCTCGTTTGAATCAAGGTGAACGACTGGCAGAACGATTACTTGAGCAATGGCCAGATCATGATATCGATGCAGTGATTCCAGTACCTGATTCAGGACGAATCTCTGCCCTACAAATGGCGAACATACTCGATGTTCCTTATCGGGAAGGGTTCGTTAAGAACCGATATGTAGGCCGTACATTTATCATGCCAGGTCAAGAGATGAGAATGAAATCTGTACGCCGGAAACTCAATGCAATTCCAAGAGAATTTAGCGGTAAAAATATACTTCTTGTTGATGATTCCATCGTTCGCGGAACAACAAGCGCTCAAATTATTGAAATGGCCAGAGAAGTCGGAGCTGCCAAGGTTTACTTTGCATCTGCAGCACCTCCAGTACGTCATCCAAACGTGTATGGAATAGATATGCCAGCAGTGGATGAATTCATTGCAAATGGGAAATCTATTGAAGAGATTAATCAGACAATCGGCTCGGATCGTTTGTTCTATCAAACGCTCGAAGATTTAATTGAAGTAACCATGAGGAAGGGATGTGGCCTCGATGGGTTTGATAGTTCCTGTTTCAACGGTGAATACATCACGGGCGATATTGATGCAGAATATCTTGAGAAGTTAAGAGCTGCAAGAAATGATGCTTCAAAAATACAAGAATCAATGGATGATGAGCGAAGTATTGACATGCATAATCATCAGATTTGAACATTGAAAGCATCAGGCTATAACCACCAAGGTTTTGGTAAGGACATGGTCCAAACACTTCCTTCAATCGATTCGATTCACAATGAAGAAAAAGTGAGCGCCATCTCGGTAAATGCTTCCGGGGACAAGGTACTGATTGGAGATTGCAAAGGATCCGTTTTACTCTATTCGCTTGATGAAAAAAATCAGAATCTTGAAAATACATTCAAATTCAGTTCGGCAATAATGGACGTGATTTGGCACAATGAAAAGTTCCTCGTCTTAGACGAAGTTGAAGGTGTACATATGTACAAACAGAACGGAGAAGTTGAGTGGACCTTCAATCTCGAGGCTGGTGGAGCAAAAGCCCATATCCAGCAACAGATTACTGTTCTCGACGGCATTGGGACTCTACGATATCTAACATTTGATGGTAAAGAACATCCAACAAAATATCAACAAATAGTCTCATTCCAGCCTTTACAGGATGGTTTCTTGTTGCTAACAGAACAAAGCCAAGTGAAGAAGATTAATTCGGCATTTGAAGAAGTATTCTCTCGAGAACAGAGAGGTGATATCGGTGAGGACATTGTCCATTATGGCAAGGGGCTCAACTCGACTTGGTTCGTAGCAAGAGAAGGACATGCATTGGTCCCAGGTGACGAAGAGGCTCTTGAAATTGAATTCTTTGCAGGACATGAACGGGTTTCTAGGTCTGAAATTACAGGCCGTGTTCGAGCTTTTTCTTGCACAAATACAATTCAATATCTCGGATTAGATAATGGTTCGATTGTTCACATTTCAGATGAATACGAATTGACCGAAATACATCGATTCCCTTACGCAATACGATGCCTAGAATTAACTGAAAAGCACTTACTCGTAGGGACTTGGTTCAACATATATGGCATCGATTTAGTCACGAACGAAATTGATTGGACAATCGAGCACAAGGGGTTAGTTGAACAAATCATTATCAACAAAAATCAAACAAAAATACTCTTTTTCGGAGAAGATCAGAACGACTGGACAGAAGCAGAACCCGTTGGCATCTTCAGCATTCATCAACAACCCGTTGAAGTTGATGATTCATTCTTGCAAGGCTGGTTTGAGAAGGAAGTGGTATTTGCTGAAACGAATCCAGAAGTTGTCTATAGAAACGTAGATGACTTTGAATCTCTTTTGTCAGAGGGGGAGAGGGAAATGCTTACCGATTCTGATCGGATTGAAGAATTTGCATTTGATGCTTTATCCGATGCACTGAATGAAATTAGTCAATCAATCGAAGATATCGATGAAGAAGAAGCCGATGATTTATTGAGTATGCTCCATGAATCGAGTGAAGTATTCATAGCCCCATCAGCGCATGCAGGTGACGACCAAACCTATTTCCTTGAACTAGGAGAAACATCGCTTATTTTGACTCTTGATGCATCGAATACAAATGACCCACAAAGCAATATTGTTCGTTGGGCATGGCTTGATTCGACTGGAAAGGAGATTGCTACTTCTCAGAAAGTGAAGGTAAAACTTCCAATTGGCACGCATCAATTTGAACTGAGAGTTGAAGCATCTGATGGTGTCTTGACAACGGATTACGTTCAAATCACAATCCTATCCTCAGACTCATGAAGGTGAAGTTGCTCGCATTAACATGGGCGTCCAATCTCCACTGATTGAGAACTTTCTAGTCGGGCCACTTCAGATGAGATGCTCTGTTGTAACCGATGTACAAACAGGCGATACGGTCATCATCGATGGAGGTGATGAACCTCAGCGTCTGATTAACTGGATAAAGAATTGTGAAGGTAACGGCCCAAATTGGTCAAACCACTCCAAAGAGGAAACACAAGTGATTCAACGCAATGTCGTTGCTCTTTTGAATACCCATGCCCATTTTGATCACAGTGGACACATACCCACACTGAAGGAATATTACAATGTGGAATGGTACCTCCATCCAGATGATACCTTCCTTCAAACATTGGCCAAGACAGCAGCGGTTCGATATGGAATCCATCTCCCTGAACCTGCTCTTGCTGATGTTGAGATTCAGGACGATGAAATGTTGAAACTCGGCTCTATCGAATTTGAAATTCTCCATACACCAGGCCACACGCTCGGAGGATGTTGTCTTCGATTATTGATTGATGATGAAGCAGATCACTTGTTTGTTGGGGACACCTTATTCGCAGGTTCTGTGGGGAGAACCGATTTAGAAAATACTGGAGGTGATTTCAATGTCCTTTCAAACAGTATCCGAACAAAATTGTGGCCTTTGAATCCTGAGACAATTGTTCATCCCGGGCATGGACCTCTGACCACCATAGGTCATGAGAAGGAGACGAATCCATTCGTTGGTGACTCGGCAGGTGAAGGTGGAACCTTCACATTTGGAAAATATGCTTAACCAAGCATTGCTGAAAGTGCTTCTTGGAATACAGGCAATGCCTCTTCCCAGCTTGCTACAATCCCATAATCTGCGTGTTGGAAGATTGCAGCATCCGCATCTTTGTTGATTGCAACAATGTACTTTGAAGAGCGCATACCTGCAAGATGTTGAATTGCACCAGAAATTCCAACTGCAATGTAGAGATTTGGATTAACCGTCTTACCAGTCTGGCCAACTTGCATTGAGTGAGGGATTTCAGCCCATGTGTCAACAGCAGCTCTTGAAGCGCCAACTGCTGCCCCAATTGTATCTGCTACTGCTTCAAGATGAGCAAAATTTGCAGGTGAACCCATACCTCTTCCTCCGGAGATAACGATGTTCGCTTCAGACACATCGAGACGAGTGCTTGCTCGTTGCATGATCTCTTGCACAGCAGTTTTGACGTCACCTGATGCATCAACGACTGACACATCACAGGACCCATCATTGCTCACTGAATCAAACACATTTGCTCGAACAGTGATAACTGCCTCTCCAGAAACCGAAACAGTTTGATTTGCTTTCCCTGAATAAATTGGAGAGGTTAAGTTTGAACCATCAATTCGAATGACATCTTGGACTACTGAAATATTTCGTCGAGCTGCAAGACGAGCAGCTACGTCTTTGCTTCGAGTTGTAGCAAGACAAAGGACAGTCCCAGAGGGAAGTGCACTATCGAGAGCACTTGCCCAACCACTGCTGTCGTTTCCATCGAAGACATCTGATTTTACTGCGATAATCTTGGAAACTCCCGAAAGAGATTGTACTGAGTCTGCAATCGATGCGTCTGCACATGGAACAACAAGTATTGGTTCTCCACCAAAGGCATGTGCTGCGGTTACGAGTTCTGCGGTTGAAGGATGGATGCTGCCTTTTGATAATTCTGCTATTACAATCATATTTGTCATATTATTCACCTCATAGTACATTTGCTTCATCACGAAGAAGTTGAGCAACTTGTGAAGCGCTGGCTCCGCCTTCGAATGTCTTTCCTGCAGGTTTTGCAGGAGGCATAGAATGAGAAGCGATATTAATTGATGATGATGGAGCTGTAGCGCTAAGAAGTTCCACTTTTGCTTTCTTAGCCATCATAATTCCTTTCACGTTTGGTTTACGGACTTTGAAATCTCCCTTGTCACACGAAATAACCGCTGGTAATGCGACACTGATTTTTGCAACTCCTGATTCTACTGGCATTGATACAACAACGGAATCTGTGAATTCTGCTCCGATAACGTTGGAGGCGTTTCCCCAGCCGAGTCTTTCAGCAAGGCCAGGTCCTGTGGAACCGGCTCCAGTATCTGCTGCAGATTTCCCGCAGTAGACAACAGTAGCCCCCATTGTTTGAATTGTTTCTGAGAGAATGCTTTGGAGAGCATTGGAATCCAGTTCAGACCAGGAATCATCCCAGACTCGTACGATGTTATCCACGCCAATTGCCTTTGCGTCCTTGAGAATCTTCTCTGATCCTGGCCCGCCGACAGTAAGTGCTGTTACCGTACCATCAGTAGCTTCTTTGTGGCGGATTGCTGTTTCTATTGCAAACTCGTCATAAGGGCTCATGACCATTTTGACAGATGATAGATCGACGCGGTCTCCCTGGACCACAATTTTTGCATTGGTATCAGGTACTTGCTTGACTAAAACAACGATTGTAGGCATCTGTATCATTCTTCGGAATGAGGCTCGATTCATGAAGATTGGCTTCGCGCCGTTTGAAAATTATGAACCGAAATCAAAGGCACAGAAATCTTTAGAAGCCGCCTGTATTAAGGCGAATTTCCATGTCAGATGAACGAGTATTTCCCGGACCATCGCCCGCCCAAGCAGACACACTCAACGCTTGGAGAGAATTGTTTGAATCAAAACATAGTGAAGATTTCACATCACTGAAAGGAACCGATTGTCTTGAGCAACCGATTTTCCCGTTTGATGTCGATTACAGAGATATTGATCGCAACGATGTTCTAAGCCTTTACTTCAACGAAATACCACAGGAAACGATTGAACTAGCAAATGAAGTTCTTCGTACAATGGTCGCAGAACACGAAGTAAGTGATATCCGATGTATCCTTCGGCCCCTTTTCCTCCCTCCTGAGCGCACGAAGCGTATATCTTCCCTACGGATGAGAAACAGAGGCAAAATTGTTAGTTCTGTTGTGAGGGTTAAGGATGTAGGACCTCGCTTAGGTTATTTACAAGAAGCGCTTTACGTCTGCGTTCGTTGTGAGTCAAGAGATACCGTCAAACAAAAAATTGCTCGAGAGAGAAAGCGTCCTGCAAAACCATGTCAGGATTGTTTCAATAAAGCAATGGAAACGTTCGAAGGCAAAATCCCTTATGGCGTTTATGAGCAACTAAAATCTTCGATGAAACTTACTGCAGAGGGTTCATTTTACAAAGACATCCAATATTTGTCTGTTTCAGATATCGATGATTCATCTGGCCAACCAATATGGGTCGTTATAGACGATGAGTATGTAGATACTTACAATATTGGAGATACTGTGAGAATTAACGGTATTGTGCAGATAGATCCTGTCCCTGATAGAAACTTCATGAAAGATACACGACGCATTCTACAAATTCATGCTTTCAGTATTGAGAGCCTGTGAATCTATATCAGGAAGTAATGCTTAGCATTATTTCATACGATTCTGGATGTTCTTCAAAGTGCTGGGCAATTGAAAACAATCCGTTCGCCACACCTTCTGCAACACCCATTTTCGCATCGAAAGGATGGAGTGTACCATCTTTTACTGCCTGCTTGAATTGATCTAGGTCATCCCAAGTGCTTGGTTCTCCAAATTTGGGATTCGGAGTGACTGTAATTGACCCAAATTCGGGTAAGACAACATGTTCTGCGAGTTCGTAAACGGGTGAGTGGTCATCGACTGGATCAAGGTAAGCCTTCTTCATCTTCTTTTGGACAAGTTGAAGGGTATCATGAAGCAAAAGAGCACCGTTAGGATCTGATTTGCTCATCTTGTGGTCAAAGGAATCCATTCGAACACCAGAGGCCTTCAATGAGGAAAGGATAGGGGTATGAAGACAAGTCGCCTTCTTCCAGTTCCATTTCGAAGCCATATCTCTCATGAACATGTGGGCTTTTCTTTGATCCATTCCGCCAAGAGCAACATCAATTCCAAGTTCGAAAATATCTGCAGCCTGCATGGCAGGATAATAAAATTTAGACAAATCATGGTCTGATGAAGCTTCATCACGACCCATGATAGTGAATGTTTTACGGACCATAGGTAGCGTTGCCCCCTTAGAACATCGAAGTACTCTTGCCCAATAATCACCCGAATCCATAATTGTACTAGCCCAAACAAATCGAAGTTGTCCCGGACCTTCTCCTTCCTCAGGATAATCAAGGAGTGCCCGGAAAGTCTCTTCCATATACACAGCCGTCTTTTGGATATCCTCCATCTGACCGCCGAATTTGTCATTGACCCATGCGTGCCAATCTGCGAGGAAAACTAAGACATTTGCTTTTGCTTCAAGCATCCGTTTTAGTTGCAGTGAAAGGACTTTCCAGCCAATATGGGCTTTGCCGCTAGGTTCGAAACCAACATAGCATCGAATTACACCATCGCCAGACATTGAAGTCTCATCTGCGAGACAATCGACAAGGTGGTTAATGCCTACACATTCTTCGACGTCAGAAACCATCAGACAAAGACGCTTTCGTTGTTCTTCGTTTAGTTCCTTGATACGTTCATATCTTTCCTCAAAGGGAGATAGGAGCGTATCGACGTCCATATCCACACCTCAAACAAGGTCTGTGAGTTTCTTCACTCTACCTTCCGAAGGAGGTGTTCCTGCTGCAATCATCGTTTCGATTTCTGCAATCATTGATTCTGCAAGATCAATTGTTTCTTGAGTTACAGTTGAACTCATCTCGATTGATTTACGAATCATCTTGATTCCAGATTTAGCCTTTGAGTATTTCTTTGCGTCTTCTTTTGCCTTATCGCCACGTTGTTTAGGAGTGTATCCAGTTGCTTCATCAAGGAATGCTGACCACTTCTTACGACTTTCTAAAGCTGTTTCACGACCGCCGTCCTGAGACAAGAATGACTCGAGGTCAGACCCTTTGAGTTGTACGACGTCAACCATGAGTTTGCCCTGATCTGTGTAGGAACCTTTGATGGATGAAAGAAGACCAAACGATGCTTCAAATTCACCTTCTGAATTTGCTTGAACATCATTGAAATGTTGTGCTGCTAACTTTGCAAGACCAGCATTTCCACCAATCGACTTTTCTAAACCACGCTTAACTGCGAATCGCTCCATGTTGGCCCATCGACAGGTGCCTCATAAGTCTCGCGAAAGAGAAGCCACCTCATGCGGGGGGTTTTTTTGTGTTAATCTCTGCGCCAACTATGCGCAGAATAATGGCGATAGTACTTATCGGGATTCTCCTTTTACCATTGGCTTCTGCTTCTGAAGTCAATTTTTCTGATTTAACACCACTGAGTTCCCAGAATCTTGACTTGAATGCTGGTGATGTTTCTCCGGATGGAACCACTGTTCTCGTGGTTGGGTCTGATGGATTTATCCATGGTATTTCAGGTACTGAACCAGGAGATCGAGGAAAGGACATTTCGATAGATAGTGGCCGGAGCGCTTCTTTCAACGATATTGCATGGCATCCGAACGGTGAAACTGCTCTTATTGCAGGTGATTTGGGGGCTGCCCTGAGATATATCCATTCTGACCAAACGATTGAATCCTTGAACGGAGCAACAACAGCGAACGGAATTGAACTAACAAATGTTGAATGGAGAGCTGGCGGGGATCTTGCTTTCTTTGGAGCAAAAAATGGCAACATATACAGTTTCAACCAAGGCGAAGGACTCTCTGAAATAGAGGGTAGTATGAATTCGACAATTACAGATATCGCATGCCATCTTGAACAGAATATTTGTGTTGTAACTACACTCGAAGATGGTGTTGGGGTAATAGACAGAACAAGAGAATTAACTTGGATAAGTGGAACCTCAAACCAAGCATGGATGGCTATTGATTGTCCTAAATCAACGCTCTATACATGCACTGGTTTTGCAAGTGGAAGACAATACCTTTCAATACGTCTCGATATTGAAGACGCATCCAAATCAACTGGCGATCTTGATGGAGATGGTAAAACCGAAGCACGTCTTCTTGAAGATGGCGATAGCGATTTCATCAAACTAAGCCGTGGTTATGACGGAACTACGCTCGTCCACATGGCTCCAATGGAATCAGTTCGACATCAACCAAAAGTGAATGAGATATTCCTTCATACCTCTTCAGAAGAGTTAACTGCATTCAATCCGACTGTTGCTGGCGATAGTATCACACTGATTTGGGAGAAGGGAGAAAACGATGGTTGGATGATCACAAATACAGGGAAAATTGTCCAAATAACTCCTGATGAAACAACACCAAGCCTAGGAATAATGGAAACACTTGTTTTCACGGCTGTGGCGATTTCTGTACCTGGAGTCATAATTGGTTTGATTTACATGAATTCTTCGTTTTTACAAAGGAAATACCGCCAACTGCGCGGCTTTGATAAGAAAAAGTAACCATTCTTATCCTCATGGAGTTCGTGCTAAAGTTCATCAATCACTTTCAACCACGTGTCACTAGGGAACACTATGGAACCATATGAAGGCCTAGACTTTTACGACATTGAGTCCTTACTCACAGAAGAAGAAATTATGATTCGCGACATGGTTCGTGACTGGGTAGACGAAGAAGTCATTCCTAAGATTGAGCATGCGTGTGCAGAAGGTATTTTTCTTGATGAATGGAGAGTTGCTCTTGGAGAAATGGGCGTTCTAGGAGCTCCACTGAAGGGATATGGATGCCCTGGACTTTCCTATGTGGCATATGGACTCATCTGTCAAGAACTTGAAAGAGGAGACTCTGGGCTTCGTTCTTTTGCTTCAGTTCAAGGTTCACTCGCAATGTACCCAATATGGGATTTCGGAAGCGAAGAACAGAAGAACAAGTACCTTCCTAAGATGGCGAGCGGAGAATACATCGGTTGCTTTGGATTGACTGAACCAGATTACGGTTCAAACCCGGGAGACATGGTCACAAAGGCAGAAGATATGGGAGACCATTATCTTCTCAACGGCGCAAAAATGTGGATTACTAACGGAACTATTGCTGATTTGGCAGTAGTCTGGGCAAAACTTGACGGAGTCATTCGTGGATTTATTGTCGAAAAGGACGATGAAGGATTTTCAGCTCCTGAAATGAAAGGGAAGCATTCGCTCAAGGCTTCGGTCACATCTGAACTTGTCTTCCAAGATTGTAAGATTCCAAAAGATCGTATGTTGCCAGATGTGAAAGGCCTACGTGGGCCGTTTTCATGTCTGAACAACGCCCGCTTCGGAATTTCATGGGGCGCTCTTGGAGCTGCTATGGCCTGTTTCCATAGTGCCAAGACCTATTCGATGAGTCGAATTCAATTTGATCATCCTATTGCTTCTTACCAATTAGTGCAAAATAAACTTGCATGGATGCTTCGAGAGATTACCAAAGGGCAGCTTCTCGCCTATCATTTGGGACGAAAGAAAGATGATGGGACTTGGTTCAACGAACAAATCTCTCTTGCTAAGATGAATAACGTTGACATTGCATTGGAGATTGCTCGTGTATCAAGAGACATACACGGAGCCAACGGTATTCTAGATGAATATCCAGTTATGAGACACATGGCTAACCTTGAGTCTGTTAAGACTTATGAGGGAACCCATGACATCCACAACCTCATCATTGGTCGCTACATCACAGGAATTCAGGCGTTCACACGAACAGTCTGAGTGAATTTAATCTCTTGAGAGATTCACACATTTGGAAGCAAACCAATTCTTGCAAGACCGGACCAAACTGGGTCAAGGAATCTTGGCAGGAATCTGTGTCGGAGATAAACCGCAGCAGCCAGAGAAAGTTTCTGTACCTTGGAGAGACCAACTCTACGGGTAAATACATCTCCTTGTTGCTTCTCTATTTGCTTCAAAATTTTATCATAGAAAGCAATCATAGCTGCAGGTGAATAACGAGTTCTTCGAGGGAGCAGAGGCAATAATTGTCGTGCCTCTTCCAAATAAGTTCGGGCTCGCTTAGCATAATGATGACAATAAGGCTCCCATGAAGAATTTAGAACAACTTTTCCACCTTGAAGGTCTTGTTCACCAATACCATTGTGCTCAAGTTCGTCAAGAGGCAGGTAAACACGATCTCGCTCGATGTCTTCGCCTACGTCTCGTAGCACGTTTGTCAGTTGCATGAATATGCCCCAAGATTCAGCAAACTTTCTCGCACGAGGATCATCGTATCCGTAGATTTCAATGCACATCAAGCCAACAACTGAAGCGACTCTGTAGCAGTAAACATAGAGTTCGTCGAATGTTCTATAGCGATTACTGTAGAGGTCATCCTCCATACCTGATATGAGGTCATCAAAGACACTACGAGGGATTGTATAGCGCTCTACGGTATCCTTGAGAGCAAGGAAAACTGGATCTGTGCTGTAAACGCCTGAATAGCACGTGGAGAGTTTCTTTCTAAAGAAAAAGAGTTGATTGATTTTGTTAAGGTAAACTTCATTATCAAGAATAGTCGTTCTCTGTTGCAAAGACTCGAGTTGTTCACGATATTCTGTCGCCTCTTGACTTAGTTCGCCTTCTGCCCCAGGGAAACGATCAGCCCAATCACCATCAGCGATATCATCTGCACGACGACAAAAGGCATAGACTGCGCACATTGCTTGGCGCTGATCATCAGGAAGATACTTGAAAGAATGATAGAAGTTTCCAGCTTCCCTCTTGGTCAATTCCTCACAATATTTGTAAGCAAGACGATGGAGTTCAGCAGGAGGCTTGTCCGACCAAATAGGTGCGTCTAAATCTGCAAAAGGATCGACAAGTTCATTCTCCTCTCCGATAATTCCAATCATGAGTGCTCCCTCACGAAGAGCCTCCATAGCGGTCATACTAACAGCCTTAACTGCGTCTCTAGCGAGCATGACACCTGCTCTGAGACGGTCGAGTGGAGTTGGGTTTTTCTTGGCTGAAATAGAACTCTCTGCCCCTCCCTTCAACGGGAAGAGAAGGTCCAAAGGTTTCCGACGTTCTAGCATCCTAACCAGTTATTGCTCGCGCTACTTCCTTAAGAGGCCTCCTCTTGAGCGTTTGGATTAAGTGATTTTGAAACCTAGATGTAATTTATAACTTACAAGGATTACATAGCGACATATGATTTACTTATCCTTATTCTTTTCAAGCAAACGACGCACTCCACCAGGAATAACCAAGGCGCGTAATAATTTCCTTGCATAAGATTTCATCTCATCTCTTGTAACCTTAATCCGTTCATCCGAATCGAGAATATTACCAGTCCTGAGGAGAGTCACTGTACGCTGGCCGATCAACACAGGTAACATACAGGATGCTTTGAGACGGAATTGTTTATCCGGAAGCATTCGAATGTAGTCCGTGGCAGCTTCAAGATGGTCATTTGTTAAATCCAAATACGCATCATAGAGGGGACGGAATGCCTCAAGATTTGAATCACTCAAGAGATCATCCGGAACCAATCCGTGCTCTGCTAGTGCTTCACTGGGAATGTAACATCTTCCAAAACGTAAATCCTCGGGAATATCTCGGAGAATATTGATCATTTGAAGTGCTTTTCCGAATCGAATTCCTTTCTCGAGGAATATTTTCTCTTTTTCAGGAGACAGCGTCATAAGATGGGCAAGAGACATTTTGCTCCAAAACGTACCAACACAACCTGCAACTCTGTAGGTATAGTCATCTAATTCCTCATCAGAGGTTAGGGATGAAATACCTCCACCTTCCATTGCTGTTCCAAAACGATGAAGGTCAAGAATTTGGCCACCAACGATTACTTCTAAGCATTCAAGAATACGCTTCTGGTCTCCTTCGTCATACTCTTGTAATCCTTGAATTACATCTTCAGCATTTAGAAGAAGTTCAGCCTCACTTGGATTCGTTTGAATTTCTGCAAGTTCCGAAAAATCAGGCAAAGCGGTTTCCCTTCCTTGAGCTACATCATTGTATTTTGCGAGTAGTTCCAGTAAAATATCGGCCTCGCCGTGTTTAGAATCAGCAATTGTGTCAGCGAGTCGAGCCAAAAGATAGAGCAAACCTATCTGACCTCGTACCTTTTTCGGGAGATATTTCAGGGTTGGATAGAATGAACGTGAGGTTGTTTCAAGAAGTTTGTCTAATTTCTCATTGATTAGAACTGCCACTAACTCCTCTCCTGTTCGTCCCAACCCAATCTTCCGCATGAAGATTCGTGTTCTCACTAACAAATTTTCGTGCCCATAATACAGAAGACTTTAGATTGAAGGGCAGGTACGTCTGCATAGGTGAGGAGATGGACTGTGGTTCTTGCGCTGCAATGATTCCTGATGACAGTATCTTCTGTCCAGAATGCGGTTCACGTCAAGAAATGTCGAGAGCGGGCAGTTTCTCAGCCATTGGAACTACAAGTCTTGGTGGTGGAGAAGTGACCGGTGGACGCGGTTTTGGAGTCGTCTCAGGTGAAGCTGTTCGCCAACAGAGAGATGCGCAACAGCAAGGAATGCCTCAAGGAATTCCAGCAGATGTTCTTCAACAAATTGCATCGGGGATTAATCAACAATCAAACCTTCCCCCTGGTGGCCAAATACCTCCTCAACAGCCTTCTCAATTTCCGAACCAAATGAGTAATCAATTCCCACAGAACCAACCATTTGGCCAAAACCTACCTGGTCAGATGCCTCAAAGTCAACAGAGAAGTGATATTCCCTTACAACAAAAAGGGCCAACACTAGGCAGTGGAGCACTTCCTACTTCGAACGTCGAACCATTGTTGGGAGGGACTACTGTATCAAACAATCCAGCAGCATCGCCTACAGATGCGATGGTAAATCGATTGGCTGAAACAGAACGTGCTGTAAAAACTGAACGAAGAAGCCAATGGCTAAACATGAATCAAACAAGTGCAACCAATGTTCTTGCGAATCTAGGAGCAGATCTCCCCTCGCATCTAAAAGATGCACAAGGAATTACTCCTGCTGCTGAAGTCATTGCTGGAACAATGGGCCAAACATCACCGGGTGCACCGAATGAGGCCCTTTTGAGAAGAATGTGTGAAGTTGCTTCTCGTCGAGTTGCTCGAAAACGGGGTGTTGCTGTTGAAACACCAGAAGCCAAGACTGTTGACGGTGCTCTTGTCGTGAACCTAACCTATGTCGATGACGGCAGGGTGCTCGATACCCCTGAGGATTTAGAATCTGCATTTGAACACGCTATTCAAACAGAAGTAGCCTTGAAAGGATTTGACATGGATGTTCAAATCATCCTATCTTGTATGAAAGATGGAAAAGTCAGTACAATCGGAGCAAGTGAGGAACCAGAAGAAGAAATGTTTGCCTGTGAAGTCTGCGATGGCCTCGTCAAAGAATCTGATCCAAAGTGCCCACATTGTGGAGCTATTTTTGAAGAAGAAGAGGAAGAAATCGAAGAAAGGCCATCTCGAGGAGGACCGCCTGGTCCATCCCGCGGAGGACCACCTGGACCAAAGAAAGGTGGAGGACCACCTGGGCCAAAGAAGGGTGGAGGACCACCCGGACCAAAGAAGGGCGGAGGACCACCCGGACCAAAGAAGGGCGGAGGGCCACCCGGACCAAAGAAGGGCGGAGGACCACCCGGACCAAAGAAGGGCGGAGGACCACCCGGACCAAAGAAGAGCGGAGGACCACCCGGACCAAAGAAGAGCGGAGGACCACCCGGACCAAAGAAGAGCGGAGGACCACCCGGACCAAAG
>ENA-ORDA01000259-ORDA01000259.1-marine-metagenome-genome-assembly--contig:-NODE-259-length-55869-cov-5.608277_pt1 | contig 55869 bp, 54 predicted proteins | sample MGYA00237778_ERZ508506 | MGnify/ENA primary metagenome ERZ508506 (study PRJEB26177, sample SAMN06267891) | marine metagenome | isolation source: Monterey Bay, California, USA | place: Pacific...
CACATAGCGCATCGTCAATTCGAGAATGGTTGAAAGAGATTGAAGTCACGCATGCTCTACTGGATGGGACTTTCTGGTCAGGGGATGAACTTCAAGGGAGAGATATGTCTGTGGTTCCTCATCCAACAATACAGGACTCACTGTCGAGATTAGGGGAGAGACAAAGCGGAGATCCTGAGATTTATTTCACCCATTTTAATCACACCAATCCTGTTTACCAGATGGACGGCAGCGAGTATCAAAAGATTATACAACTCGGTTGGAGAGTAAGTACAGAAGGTCAGAGAATCAACTTGTAGTATAGGATAAACTGAATGAACTCAAGAACACGAGCTCAATTTTCCAATCAACGATTTCACTATCATCATTGTTCTGGCAAAAGACTCCCCCATCGCTATTTGCTGTGACACCAACCTCAAACGAATATTGCCCCACTCCTTCATCTCCGGGGCTCAACCCCGCTAGGATTTGGGCTTCAGAAATGGCGAAAGGCATAGAATCGACATCGAACAGAGATGAGTTTATCCATCCCAAGCCACCTTTGACAGTTTCATCCGAACTGGTCTCAGAGATGAGATATTCTCCAATCCCCCCCTCAATTGAAACATCATCATCAATGGTTGATGCTGTAAAATCACAAGCCTGTTCGTTATCTGAATGCGTTGCAGTAAACTCATATGCAATAGGCCAACCATCCGCACCCGCGTAGTCTGCAGTAACCGGAATCGAGGACCCGCTCGCAATTTCTTCACTTCCAGAGGCGATTTCTAGCTTGGTAAAATTCCAATCAGAAATCGTGTACATTCTTATTTCACTACTGAACTCGTCATCTTCCATAGCATCAGGGGCAAAATTTGCATAACTGGCTTCAGCAGCTCCAACGACGAAGAGAAGCGCAATACCGAAACTGACCATCTGATTCTTCCGAGCATCAGTTATCTTGAATCGACCCAATGAGTTTGAATCTGATGCATCTCTAAATGCACACATGAGGAAGTGCATCAGGAAAGCAGCACCCATTCCGGGAACGGACGGGAAGATGTCCTCACCATAGCCAAGCAACCCCCAAATAATTACGCCAGCAAAAGCCGCAGTCATCATCACAATCGAATGCGTTGAATCAGGTTTGTAGCCGCTCCATCGCAGAATAAGAAGGGGGATGAAAACGCCTCCTAAACCGTAGACTGCAAGAACAACTAGGGTGAACACGGAATCGCCTCCAGGAACATACAATCCAGCGATTGAGATAGCAGTTGCAAATGCTGCTACGACCAGAGTCACTTGTTTCGTTCTCTTGTGATCTTGATTCCATTCGGGTTTGATGTCATCTGTAATCGCTGCAGTACATGCCAATACTTGGCTGTCTGCAGTGGACATTGTAGCTGCGAAAATCGATGCGAGAATCATTCCAATACCAATCGCAGGCATCGTTTCCATTGCCATTTTTGGTAGGCTCAATTCAGCATCATACTCTGCTGCACTGAATAAGACTCGACTTGCAAGTCCAATAATTAGCATGATGATAATGAACGGTGTTTGCCAGACGAAGAACCAAATCATCGCTTTCTTGCGGTCTTCATCAGAATCGAGTGTCATGACACGAGATACAACCTGGGGTTGACCCGCAACACCTAATCCTCCAAGGAAGAAGGCGAAGACGTAGAGACTGATTCCAAAGGATAAATCGGGAGGAAGAAGATTCGTAAGATTCGAACTCTGCGCCGCCAAACCGTCATTGAGTCCAGAGAAACCACCAACTTTACCGATGGCAATGAAACATAGAATAGTAGATCCAACTATCATAACACAAGATTGAGCAGCATCCGTCCAAATAGATGCTCGAATCCCTCCGGCGTAACAGTAAGCTACGACGAGAACAAATCCGATAAGAATTCCAATAAGTTCATCCCACCCCATCATGACAAACAATGCCTTGCCGCCCGCTGTTAACTGGGCAGCGGCATATATGCAGAGAAAGAATACCGAGAGGACTGCAGCAAGTTTCGCCTCAGGCGCCCCTGCCTTGTCTGCAACGAGTGATGACAATGAACGAACGCCACGTTCGCTTCCTTCCTTCTGGATAAACTTGTACAACCATGCCCATGCAATCAGTTGACCTACGGTTGAAAACAAACCAATCCAAATGACAGAATAACCCATCGTGTAGGTAAATCCAATAAATCCGATGAACATGTATCCTGAATTCCAAGTACTTACGGCAGAAAGTGCTGCGAGAGCAGGATTCATCCCACGTCCAGCAACGAGATAGTCGTCAGTAGTGTCCTGTTTAACGCGCATACTGGCTAGGCCAACAGCTGCAAAGAAACCTAAGAAGATCAAAAACGAGACAAGGATTCCAGTTTGGCTGCTCATATCAATCACTTCCATCGATTTACAGCTTCTCGCTCAATCTCGGATAAATTGGCTAACAACACCATACAATTCAATCTCCCGCTGCTTTTGGTACTAAGATTCCCAATTGTTGTGGTTTGAAGTCGTTGGTCATCCGTACCTAAATCACTGCATAGAACGACTTCAAATTCCCCGATTTGGCCAATATTTTCTCTTTGTTCTTCAGTAAGTTCCATTTCGTTGTATTTAGCGACCATCTTTGCAATACTGTCTGCAGCATCATGGGCTTGCATGGGGCGTTGATCGCCAGTACCTGCCCCACTCGGGTCAAGATCAAAAAGCACAAGTGTATGCAAATTATGTGAATAATTCTGCAACATAACTTCGAGTGGAGAGGTCGCAATCCATTCTCCGTAGGGGTACGTCAACGTAGTAGAGCGACCAAATTTGTAATTTGAAACACCGGTCACACCTGGGACAAGTGTTGTAATTGAAATTCCATGTACAATATGCACCAAAAGACCAGCGTTTTCAGCCCGTAGTTGCAGATCGATGTGCGTAGTGGCCTGCATAGGGTCTCCAACTACGAGCACTGCGACGAGTTGATTCTTAGCCATTTCAAGCAAGTCCTCAGGCTGTTCGATAGTAGGACGCATGATGCGCTGAATAGGCCCAATTTCCACTTCCAATTCGACAAGAGCTTCTTCGGACCATAATGCGGTGTAGGCTTCATAGAGACGTATGTCAGCATGACGAGCTAAATCAACTGCTTCAAGAGTCATTGAAGATACCTTGCCGGGGCCGATTCCTATCAGAGCCAAACCGGTTTTTTTGCCATCAGTCATCCTCAAACCTCATACTTGCGACATGTTAGCGAAGAACATGCGTCATTTGAGGGTGCCGAGTGCTAAAACGGCATTTTGGGTCGAGCGATGCAAGGAAAACAACTGGTATGAAATCGGCTCAGGCGTTCTCCCTCTTGGCGATCATCGCGGGATTCCCTTGAACGATTCAGCCCCCTTGATTGGCGATGCCGCTTGGGACGGATTTGAGATTACTGATGAAGTTGGTACATTGAGAAAACCCCAACACTGGACTGAACATCTCCCTTCAGGACTTGGTGAGAACAAAACAATTCATTTTCCTCAATCGTATGAAATACAGGGCGATGTCCTCTTGATCAAGATTCCTGAAGAGATTGAAAGCATCGAACATGAAATCGCTCAAGCGATGCTCAAACAATATCCGAATGTACGTATCATCTGTCATGATGAAGGAGTCGATGGAGAATTCAGAATTCGAAACCTACGAACCATTGAATCGAGAGATGGTTCGACAACAACGCAAACGCGCGTCAAAGAGCACGGGCACTTCATTCACGTCAATCCTGCTAAAACATATTTTTCTGGGCGTCTGAGCGAACAGCGTAAGATGACACATCAATCAATCTTGAAGTTTAGAGAAGGGTTTGATCGGCCACTGGTTGTGTTTGATCCCTATGCAGGAGTTGGCCCTTCAATGGCCTATTTGTACACCGATTCAGAACTAACGGAATGCGTATATGTTAACGATATGAATCCAGAAGCCCGCGATTTACTGGAAACGAATATGAACATATTCGACAATAAGCGGAGCAAAAAAGGAACCTTCGTTGTTGAAACAATGGATGCAAGATTGATGAAATCGTCGAGACCAGAAACAAGAAACATGGCAGATGTTCTCCTGGTCAATTTACCCCATGAAGGCGTGAATCATTTGCCTGAACTTCTTCCACTCTTATCGGATGAACGTGTAATGCTCTGCGGATGGTCAATTATCGAAAATAGTCAAACAGAGCGTTTCATGAATTCACTCAAAGCGATAATTAGCAAAGGTGGACGTGAGGTTGAATCCGAGAGGCTAGACATCGTGAAAGGGTTTTCAGCGACAAAATCAATGGTACGCTATGAATGTATATTGTTCAGCAAAACCAATCGTTGAATTGATGAACAGGCAATGGTTGGGATGGTCATGCGCAACGTCGTCCAATGCCAATGTGGTGCGAGTATTGACATCGCGGGGATTACCCCTCGTAAAGATGGAATCAAAGTCTGGTGCCGCGTTTGCGGTACAGTAACAACTCATTATCGTGAGGAGTAGGCGCCCACTCCGGGAATTGAACCCGGGTCGCAGGAATGACAATCCTGCATGATAACCTCTACACCAAGCGGGCGGTATCAGTCTGCCGTGACGGAACCGCTATTTAAGCCGCGAGGTATGGCATAGTCAGGGACGACCATGGACGGCAAGAAAACATCTGCAGAACAAGCACGAGAACAGGCTGAACAGGCGACACTCGGTTCGATGCTCGATGGCGCATTCGGAGCAATGGATGGAATCGAAGGGCCACCAGAACCCGAAACACAATCTTCAGAGCCAGAAGAGACCGAAACTCCTGATCAAACCGCTCCACTAAACATTTCAACCACAGAATCTGGCCCAACAGGCCCTCCAACCGGTCCACCTAGCGGTCCCCCTTCAGAAGCTCCAGGTCCAACAGGCCCTCCAACCGGTCCACCTAGCGACCCTCCTTCAGAAGCTCCTGGTCTAGTTGAAGAGGTCGTGACACAAGAATCAACGCCTGACGTTTTGGTAGAACAACCGGCTGTGGAGTCAGAACCGCCCTCTGAGCCCAACCATGAGGTCGAACAAGAGCATACTCCTGTTGTCGAAGAACCCACAGATCTCCCCGAAGAAGTTCCAGAACCAGTAACTATTCAAACAGATGAACCGCAGCCAATGGAACAACCAGTAGAAGAGATGGAACAGGTTTCTTCTTCCATCGAGGAACCCGCCAACCAAGAAGAAATAGCGCGATTAACTGCTGAAATTGAGCGGCTTCGAAGCGGCCTAGTTGGCGCTGCAGAGGTCATCGAAGAGTTAGAAGAAACGCCAATGCCCCCAATCGTCTTCGATAATATCGTAGTTGCTCCACATCTTGTTGCGGATTTTGCTCGAATGGGTAGACAACTCAATCAAGCGAATTTAGTTAAGGGTTCCATGGGATCTATGTCCATGCTCCATCCAGATGAGCCTGGTCTAATGATCAGTACGCGACATTCGACTTCACTTGCTCGCCTTGATGAGCGAGGGATTGTAGGTGGGCGTTTAGGAGGAACGCCACCGCGTGGTTCAATTGCAGATTGGAAGGTTCACGAAGTTTTACTCGCATCAGTATCAGTCGTAACAGGCGGCCCTGCGGCAGCGATTCACATGCATGGCCCATACACAACTGCTGCAAGTTGTGAGAAAGACCTCATTATCGTCCAACCAATCGATGTAATCGGTAAAGAACAAATTGGAAAAGTCGTTATTGTTGATCCAGATGGTATGGATACGGAATTCCTTCGTCAAGTCGCAGAGGCTTTGAATCAGGGAGGCCTACGATGCGTAGTTGTTCGTGGGCATGGTGCTTATGCAGTCGGTGCTAATTTAGACCAAGCAATGGCAAACGCAGCAATGCTTGAGCATTCTATGCAAATTCTTCTTCTTGCACGACAGGCCAATCTGAAATTCTGATCATTCTTTGCGATCTCTGCAAACCTGAACGAAATTTTCAAACATTTCCTTTCCGAATTCTGAGTCGTTGACTTCGGGATGGAATTGCAAACCAAAGCGGTCTCCGTCCTTGTTTTCCATGCCTTGAACTTTACATGAAGGGCTGCTTGCAGTAACGAAGAAATTATCTGGCATTTCGTGGACTTCATCGTTATGTGACTCCCATACCGTTTGCTGTGTGTTCGTTCCAGCAAAGATTTTGCCACCACCATCGTGAAGTTCGATTTCCATCGCTCCAAATTCAGGCTCTGGAGATTCTCTCGCATCTCCTCCATAGAAACGGGCCATGAATTGATGCCCAGCACATATCCCAAGAATAGGAATATCCAATTTTAGATACTCGGCACAATTCCCTAATTCTCCGGTCAGTCCCACGCGTGCAGCACCACCTGATAGGATCAAACCGTCAAGTTCTCTCATGTCCTCAACAGGAGTGTCATTGGGGATAATCTTCGTATCGACTTTGAGATAACGCAACATCCTCCACTCACGATGCGTCCATTGGCCGCCGTTATCAACAACATCAATGACAAGTGCATCCGCTTTGCTCATGTTTCGATTCGTGCCGAGAACATCCATGAACTTGCCGAATCGTCGCGACTTCATATACTGTTGAAGTTGAGTAGTTGTGAGGAACTACAATGTTGGACAAAACATACACAGTACACGTAGCAAGAGAAGGCGGTCATGAGCAAGAAACCATGACTCGTCAAGGTATCATCGATATGGTATCAACAAACGATAACACATGGGTCTTTGTTGATTCACAAATGGTCAGTGTTGAAGAACTTGAGACCATCGAACTCAACAACTCAACCGAAATCAGAATTAACCCAGGAATGGTTGGTGGAAGCGAGACATTCCAGGTTTTTATTGCAAACCAAACCGGCGACCAAGCGGTTATGATGAGCAAGGAAGAGATTGTTGGGGAACTGTCACAAAATCAAGGCAACTGGTTGTTCGTTGACGGCCAAATGGTTGATGCAAACACACTCGAAAACACATCCATCACCCAAGACAACGTTCTGAGAATGGTTCCATCAATTGTTGGTGGATCCGATGAAGCAACCTTCACCGTTCAAATCACAGACTCAACCGGGCACTCCGTTGCTCAGATGTCCCAAACCGAATTGGCTTGTGAAACCGAAAGTGGAAGCAACTGGTTATTCGTTGATGGCCAAATGGTCGATGCGACAGCAGTCCGAGAGATGGATTTGAGCCAAGCAGCTGAAATTCGCCTTACGAAGCCACTTGTTGGTGGAATTGACTCAGTTTGAGGATACCCAACGCGAACGGACAGATTCAAAACCAATGGGTAGGTCGGATGATTCATGTCAGAACTTGTAGATTACAAGTGCGCCCTCTGTGGAACACACGAAAGCTTTGACCGCGAACGCAATGGAATCCATTGCAGTCACTGTGGTTCAAAGATCTTCATGAAGCTCCGCCGTAGCAGTGGCGACCGAAAGAAGAAGACACTCAAGGCCGAATGAGTTCACACAAAGGGTCAAAGACCTTTGTCGTTGTTTGATACTCATGGCGAGTTGGTTGGAGGCGTATTCGCCTCGCACATTTTCTGAACTTGCTCATGAAACAAGTCTGATCGACACGATTCAACACGTAGCGTTGCAAGCTAATCCGCCACATCTTCTCATTTCAGGCCCATCCGGAGTAGGTAAGACTGCGACTTGGCGCCTCATTGTCCGACAGGTCTTGGGCCCTTCATGGCGTTCAACAGTCCACGTTCTTCAAGCAAAGGACCTTGCTCGAACCGCAGGAGCAATGGCTGCATTCGAAAACTTCCTCCGTCCCGGTGGTAAGAACTCAAGCGATACGCTTGCGAGTCGTACTTCACTCGACGCTTTTGACTCAACCTTCTCAAAGATAGAAGATGGCGACACTGCCCCAGCAGGCCATGAATCTGAACGGGGGAGCAGCCAAGAAGCCCATATTTCTAGAATCATTGTTATCGAAGATGCAGACTATCTTGGACACAAGCGACAACCTCTCCTCCGTCGCATGATGGAGTCAACCAGTCAAACATCTAGATTCATATTCACAGCTCAAACTCCTTCCCGACTTATTGATGCGTTACGTAGTCGAACGCAACACATCCGCCTCTCTGCAATTCCTCGGAAGACAATCGAAACCCGCCTCGAAGAAATATGCAAGCGCGCTGGTGTTGAAACGACAAGAGGAATATTAGGCGACATCGCTCACGTTAGCGAAGGCAATCTAAGGAAAGCCATTTTTACAACTGAAATGCTTTCTCTTCGGAAGCTCCTGGATGATCGAACAAATCTGCAGAAACTCCTCAAAGCAACATCAACGAGCGACGTCCAAATCATGCTAGAAGAAGCACTACGCGGCCGCGTTATTGATTGGAGATGGGTCAAAGAAGGAGTGAAGAATGTACGACAACTCAAAGGTGCGATGGGAGTTTATGACAAAATTATTACTTCACAAAGTCTTGAGGCAGAAGATGTCGTTGAACAAGCACACCAGGTGTTGACAAGCGGCCGATTAAATTTGGAAGAATCGACCCTCACTGCAGCCCTGCAAGCAATTGCCGGTTGCGATATGAGGCTCCGAAGATCCTCTCAAGGCCGCATTCAAATTGAGCATATGTTGTTTGATATTGCCAACATCAACCCAGCGTAATCTCCTTGACAGGAGGCGGTTTGGCACTGATGGGCGTGTAGCACAGCTGGATAATGCATCGGCCTCCTAAGCCGAAGATCGCGGGTTCGAATCCTGCCGCGCCCGCCAAAACTTCTAATTCAGTTCCAATGAAGCGAAGCACACATATGTGGCGTTTCTCTCACAACAACTGAGCGAGATGGAACCAGAGGACGAATCCATCATCGCCCGAACAAGGCGTACTCTCAAATCCCTCCCAGACCCGTATGGACACGGATTCTCGCGCAGCGAAGATCCATTGGCTCGAACAAGAGAGGCTTGGGAGAAGAGTGAACTTCTGAGAATGAAGAGCGGTAAAATCGCCATCAATCCATTCTTCTTATTTTTTAGAAACATCATCGGCTTCAGCATAGCAGGCACATCGCTTCTGTTCGTGATCAATCCGTCTTTGTTACCCTCAAACCCACTGATTGTCCTTTTGATATGGCTGATTCCTCTTCTCGCAGCATTTGGACCTCCAATAGCAGGAAGCGAAGCCACATGGTCTGCTGTGGAAGCGAAAATATCTCTTCGGGAACAAGGCGGAATAGGAGATGGTAGAAGGCATACCCTACGCGCTCAACCGGGGATGGATCGCATTTTGGAAGGACTGCGAGACGGGCGACGTCAAAACAACATCAGCGCTTTTCTAGCGACAACCTCCCTTACCCTACTCTGCCTTTCAACGCTGATAACGCCAAGAACTGTGGCTTGGAATCTCCTTCTCCTTGTATCCATGACTTCTGGAATAGGGCTAAGTATCCACTCAATATTGACAACATTTTATGTTCGTCTTCAAGCGGATTCGATGCCACTTTTGATTCATTATGCACCGACACATCACCCAACGCAACTTGGATCTCCGTTAGGAGAACTCCTGTTTGCACATCTAGATCCCGATTCACAAATTGAATGGAGCTCATGGGAAGAGAAGTTTACTTCAAGCATTTTGCCGGGAACAGATTCAATTCAAGCACGAGAGCGATTGTTATTCCTTCTGCACCTTCATGCAACAGATGTTGTATCGACAACCGATGTCATCGAATCGTTGCGCGACTTCATGCCACCAGAGGCAATTGATCGCACTCTTCTCCAAGAAGACGCATTCTTCAATTGGAGATCCATTCAACGATCCCTTGAGCATGCACGAGCATGGCAACCAGGGGCTTTCCGTTTATTCGAGCGATTGCAAAACGACCTCCTCACAGGGTCTCCTGAAATTCTTTTATCTCCTTGGAGAATGGACATTTCGCTGGATACGATGTGCTTTGACGGTTCAGGAAGCCTGTTTATCGCCCTCAACAATCAAACATTCGAATCTACTCCTGCTCGTGTGGAAGTCCAAGTACCTGGCGGAAAGCCAGAATCGATTAATCACAGATTCGAACTAATGCCCTGCCCGCCCCCGACAAAATCTGTTGAATTAACACATCCTTCGGATGACGATGTTCTCGATTGGCTACCACGTTATCTCGAACGAACGGTTGTTCTCTGGATAAACGTTGCTTGGGATAGGCAATTCAAAGGAGATGCACAAGTGCAAGTAACGCTCAGGGACGATAATGAAACCGTACTTGGTTCACGGATAGTCAGTACCGTTGTTACGCCCAGAGAAAGCCATCAACGAGCGGATAGAATTCGTAAACTTCTGGTTGCACGAAGGTTTTCTGACCGCCCGATACCAGAGGGCCGAGCCGAGTCAATTTCTGGTTGACCAAGCGCTTTCCTTATGGCAGGGCTTCACTTCCCCTCAAATATTGGGGGTCTAATATGGAAGCATGGGACATCGTAGTACTAGGTGACGGACCTGCCGCTCTAACAGCAGCTGCAGAAGCTGCAAAGGGCGGCGCTAACGTCCTGATGATGAGTTCGACAGGCCTTGGCGATGGCGGTAATGTCGCTATGAATGGGATTTCGTGCCACATTCAAGAAGAAAGCAACCGCGGACATCGAGAAGATACAATTCGTGCAGGGAACTTTCTCTCAGACCAAGACATCGTAGCCCAGTATACCACTGATGCACTCCGTACCGTCGATCTCCTTGAACGACGTGGAGTCAATTTCCGCAGAGATGCAAAAGGAATCGTAAAGGGCTATCCTGGAGCAGGTCACAGCAAACCAAGACTTTGCAATGCAGGAGACGCAACAATTCGAGAATGTCAACAAGTCCTCGAAGAGCAATGTATGAAGCATGGCGTAACACGAAGAGGCGACCAAGTTCCTCTCGAACTCGTCCATACGAATTATTCAATCAATGGAATTACAACTCTTGACATGATCAACGGACGAGTCCTAACGGTACAATGCAAAGCGTTGATTATTGCAGATGGTGGATTTGAAGGCGCATTCACGACAGGTTCCACATCGCTTGGAATGGATATGGCTTATCGAGCAGGGGCTCCATTGAGAAACATGGAATTCGTAGCACATGCGCCACTTGGCGTGGTTGGTACAAACATGATCATTCCCCAATCAATTCTTTCCGACGGCGCAACACTCCACACCCCTTCTGGGACAGCTATTGACATAACAGCATCCACGATGACTTCTGAAATCTGTTCGAAAATGCACGAAGCAGGCATGGTCGTTCTCGATGCTCGAGAACTTGGCGAATATGCCGGATGGTGGGCAATGACCTTTGATCAAATCAACCAGCGACTCGGTGTCGACATGCACCGCCAAACAATCGAAGTTGCTCCTCGCCCAAATCACACTTTAGGCGGACTTTCAACCGATGAAAACGGCAGAGTAGTCCTACAATCATGGGCACGATGGTTCACAGGAGTGTATGCTGCTGGAGATGCATCTTCAAGCGGCCTCCACGGAGCTGATGTCTTAGCAGGTAACCGTTTGCTGGAAGCGATTTGCACTGGCGAATCAGCAGGGCTGCACGCTTCGGAATGGATCAAAAAACGAAAATTCACTGGCGCTTCAACTCTTGAAGACTCACTTAACATCGCAACAGCAGAATTGAGTATGCTTGGTGTTGAATCAGAAGGGCCAGTTCAACGACTCAAACCCGTTGTTCAACGTCTTTGTGAGATATTGACATCAACTCAGACGCCTGCAGTTGATGCAGCCATCCTTGCTTCTGCTGCAGAATCTCTCAACCAACTCTCGATCCGTGGTGAGCAACTTCATTGCGATGAAACATCACTCGTAGCAAATCAGAATCTCCTTGAGACACTTCGAGCACAGGCTGCTATTCGATTGGGCCTTGCCAGCGTAAGAAGTTCTGAGTTGAGAACAGAATCACGTGGGCTTCACCAACGCTCAGATTACTCAGAAGAGGATTCCGAACAACTCCATCACAATCTTGTTTTCAATAATGGCTCGACAGGAACACTCGCACTGAGAAAAGGACCATCAGGAAATTGGATTCTCAATCCCACATCTGCGGTTTAATTATCTGTAATGGGCGATTGGTCGTTCTATGGCCGACAAATCATTGTTTGAACACATATTGTCTGGTGATATCCCTTCACACAAAGTTGGTTCAGGAGAAGGGTGGTATGCTTTTCTTGATATCTTTCCAAGAAGAGAAGGCCACACACTAGTAATTCCAACCACGGCAGTGTCAAGGATTGGAGAGTTGTCACCGCTCGAACGTTCCAATCTAATGGAAGGAGTTGTAGAAGTACAGCGCCTTCTTACCAAAAGATTCTCCACGATCGATTTCACAGTCGTTGTACACGACGGCCCTCTCGCAGGTCAAGAAGTGGCACATGTTCACATTCATGTTCTTCCTAGAACAGAAAACGATTCTGGTAAGACATTAGCCGCAATGTGGCCTGGGCCAAGTCATGAAATCGACCATGAGAAACTAAGAGTCTTGGCTTTAGAACTGCAAATGGAGGGGGAATGAATGGCCAAAGGAGTTGCAGACTGGGATGGAGCAGTAGATCATCGGGGCGAGGCTTTACCAGTCCTTTCCAAATCGTCTGGTAATATGAAAATGGAGAAATTATTGAACACTCCAATGCCATCGTATGATAAATCAACACCTGGATCTTTTTTCTGGACGAAATTAGCATTCTTCTTCTGCCGTAGAACAGCAGCAAATCAGTTTCGAACCATTGAATGCACAGGAATGGAAAAGATTCCCACTGATAGAGGGTCACTTTGCACTTCATGGCACACAAATGGGCTAATTGATCCACTTGGAATCATGTTGGCGCATCCAAAGGAATTCGTAATGGGTGGTCGCCACGATCTCGTTACACGTCCAGTACTCTCTTTTTGGACTCGAAGGCTAGCGGTGCAGCCAGTTGTACGAAAAGCAGAATTACTCCGAGGAGGTTGTTCAGAAGAAGAAGCTACGAATCTAAACGGTCGTTCGTTACTCACCCTTGCAACTGGAATTTCGAGTGGATTTGCTTGTGTACTCTTCCCCGAAGGAACAAGCCACGACCTCTCGCACATGCTTCGATTCAGAACGGGACCGATGAGGACTGTTCTTGCAGCTGCAGCCATCGCTAAGGCTAGTGGGGATAAGTGCCCTGTTCTCCAACCAGTGGGATTACATTTTCGAGTTCGACACCATTACAGGACAGATATGTGGGTCGAATTCGGTGACCCGCATTATCTTCCAGAAGATAAGATTCCAGAAGATCTGATTGAAGCTGTAAAAGAGCGACAATGGGTTGAACCTCCACAAGAACTTGTTCGTTCACTACGAGATAACCTTCGCCCACACCTGCAGCCGTTGACTCCAAACGTTTCTTCATGGGATGAGCACGGCGGAATGCACCTGATTGCTCAGGTCCAATCTCGAATGGAAAACAAACCGCTTCAAACTTGGCGAGAAGAAGTCCTTGCAGCTCGCGCGGTCCGAGATACATATCAAACAGAACTCGAACATGTTGATTCCAAACCTGTTAAAATCGCCCACCGGACTCTAGATTTGGGAGTGGAGATTCACAAAAAACTCGAGGAAAGAAACCTCGATGGACGTGATTTGAATAAGAATGCGACCGGGCTGAGAAGAGGCAACCCACTTCGCCTCGTAGATGCATCCATTCGGACGGTAATTATGGCAGCACTGCTCCCAGTTTTCCTTGTATCGTTATCACTCCAGATGTCGCTCGGCCGATTCTTAGGCGACAGGACCGATGAAGGGGTTGATGCCAGAACAACATACCAATTTTTGGCAGCGATGTTTGGCTCCGTTCTGATGTGGCCTTTCATATCTATTTTCACTGTAGGAACACTGTGGTGGTTTGAGGCCGAGATTGAAACCATTCTTTCGTTTAATTGGACACAGATGTTTGGTGAGTCTTCTTTCATGGTTACAATTTCAATCCTAACAGTATACCTTTGTTCATTCCCCACATATTGGTTAACAGGTCGTCTCTTTGGATTCTGGTGGGATTCCTATGTTGACACAAAGAAGGCATTTAGGCGCCTCACAACACCAAGCGCATACAAGAACGAACTCCAACATAAACTCACAAACTTGCGTGAAAATCTTGTTAGCGAGAAGCGTTGAGTTCAAATTCCTCGACCGCGAGGGATGGACATGGTGGATACGGAACACATCAACAATATTCGCAAATGGCTTGCCAGCGAACGTCTCGAGATTCGTGATAAAAACGATCCGCGAGCCGAGGCTCATTTCCTCATCAAATACCCTCCCGGCCCACAAGGGCACATGTTCGCAGTTGTCGTACCGAAGGGACGAGATTTGGTTTTCGTATCGAGCATGACGAGAGTAGATCTCGGCCAACAAGAACAGATGAAAGAACACATGACTGAAGAGCAAGAAGTGTGGAGTGAATGGGTGCATGAATGCCGTTTAACATTGATGAAGGCAGAACTTGATTGGGGAATCCACATGGGGCACGATGGTAAAGAAAAACCTGGTCCTCTTCAGGCGTTCAATGTTAGTCTGCCAATTTGGAATGATGGATTGAATAAAAACACCCTAATGCACTCTCTGCGAAGGCTATGGCTAGCTAAACTTAGCATGATCCATGAAATAAAATTCGCATATGGGCCCGGTAAAGGTGAGCCAGGGCCGGTCGATGACTGGTTAAATCAAGAGAAAAAGACGAGTTCAATAAAGATAGATGAACCCGCAAAAATCGAGTTCAATGACACCATGCCATTTGGCACAGGTTTAGACCCAGAAGAGTGGGCCTGAGAGCGATTTCCCCTCTCAATAAACTGACGCCCGGGGGGCGCGGTTAAGTACTGGACTTGTATGGTTCAGTGTACCACAGGTGATACTATGCGTCAAACAACCAAATCATTTACTCTCGTCAGTTTAATGCTACTTTCAGCATTTTCCGGATTAATCATAGGAACAGAAGAAGCAGAAGCCTCACAAGTAGTCATCACAGAAGCCGTACGTATCGTAGATGGCGGAACAGCATCTGACGCTCAAACAACCGTTGCTTCGGACAGCGAAGGCAACGTTCACGTTGTTTGGACACGGAACAACCAGCATCTGTATTACTCCATGCTATCACCTCGTGGAGAGACGCTAATTGACGCTACTCAAATTACAAACCCCGGTCTCCACAAAGTATGGCATCCAGACATGGTCATCGATGACACTGACCGAATCCATATCGTTTGGGCTGATAAATCGGGCCAATACAAAATCATGTACACTTCTCTGAATCCTTATCTCGCACCTTTGGATGGTATGGCTGTTGAAGACAGCAGCATCTCTCAAATTGACGACACAATTCTTTCCATGCGCGCTCAGGACAGAGATTGGCCATCAATCGATGTCGATAGTAAAGGCAACTTGCACATCGCTTGGCAAGATTCCTATGATGAACTTCAGATGTTCTTCAATCAACCGCAAATCTACTACACCATGATCCAACCTGAATTCACAGCAGGTAGCGTTCTCACCCTCTTCGAAGATACTCTCTTGACTCCTGTCATTGGCCACAAAGGCCACCCTGACATTGTTGTTGACTCCAACGATCTTGTTCAGATTGCTTGGGACGATACTCGTGGAGGAAAGGTCGAACTCGTTTTCATTGTCGATACTTCCGGTTCAATGTACTCCGAATGGGCTGATGTCTGTACTGTTATCTATGGTGGTCAATTCGCCGCAGGCGGGTACTTCCAAGGTTTGAAACCTATGCTTGAAGAAGGAAACATGACTGTTTATGAGACCATTTATGGACTCGGCAACTCTCTTCCAGGTGCTGCAAGCAGCGGCAACTGTGCAACCCACAACAAGAATGCAGGACCACGTTCAACAGCTCTTGGTATTCAGCCTGGTGATGACTCAGGTGGAATCAGGAAACTCCCTGGTACCGTATACAATGGAAACACCTACTCAGGATATTCTGGCGAAGACTGGGGCCCAGGTACGAACTGGGCTTGTCTTTCATGGAAGGATGCTCAAGGAAACGTTCCAGGAAACCCTCCAACACAAGACGATCACAAGTGGAATCCAAATGCTACAAAGATTGCAATTCCAATTTCTGATGAAGGTCCAAAGGACGGAGATCCAGCACAACAAGCAGATGACACTACTTCAATCGAAGAAGCACACGATAACTGCGTTATTGCTGGCGTCGTCCCAGTAGGCATGTACGGTCAAACATACGGTGGAGCAACTGGAGTACAATCTCACTTCAAGGATTTATCACAATGCCCGAATGGTATCCAAAGCACAGCAACTCGAAACTGCCCGGCAAGTACAATCCGTTCAACAAGCGCTGGCGGACAAGTTTACGAGTTCCCATCAGGAACTGGTGGTGCAAGTTCAATGGCTCTCCTCGTTGAAGCTATGGTTTACATTTCCACAAACAACTCTCGTGAAATCTACATGTCGGTACTCGACCCATATGGTAAGATGGACAATGACCCAAGTTGGACCCCTGGAGTTTCCGGAACAGTCGCAATGAATGGAAACTACATTGAAGACACAGGTAAAGGATCTGAAGGACACCTTGTTGTTGTAAATGATACCCGTGTAACAATCGATGACGCTTACTCATTCCACCCATCCATTGGCGTGGACATGGAAGGAAACACGCACATTGCGTGGATGGATGGCCGTGATTACGGATTTGAAAAGGACGTAAATTACGAAGTATATTATACAAAACTCCGCCTACAAGGTGCCGGTGAATTTGACGGTCGCGATGATGGATTATCCACCTATGCAATCAAGAAGATTGACGACACCCCAATTTCTAACGTTGAAACTTATGCAGGTCTCCCGCAAAACGCTCCGTGGGGAGGAAATTCTGTATTCCCTTCATTGTTGACCGATGACCAAAATCAAATCCACATTGCTTGGGTTGATTCAGGCAACACCTCTGCCGGTGAAGAAATTCAGTATGTCCGTCTTAACTATACCAACATGGAAGGCGACGGGCTTATTGCTCTCGATCCGTGGGAAATCGTTCCAATTACGAAATGGTCTTCGAATAAACTCGGTCCTAACTCAGGATATAAACCGAGTATAGGAATGCCCCCTGCATTCTCAAATGATCTTGGAAGTGGGGCTCATGTTGCGTGGTCTGATACTAATAAGTGCAACGATGAAGCGAACAACAATCGATTTACAATCTGTTATTCCCACGTCCTTACAGGACAAGTTGATGTAGAGTTCGAAGAAGGAGAAACCTTCTATCACGTCATTGAACCTGGTGAACAAACTTTGTACAATCTATCAATGAATAACTCAACACCGGGTCCGAAGGATTTGGTTGCAGACACATACGGACTCAACATTACAGGAGTCCCTAGTAACTGGACGGCCACGTTATTCTTTGCCGAAAACCACACTGCAATATTCCCAGACACTGCAATTTTCTTAGAAGGAGGAGAGTCAATCCGATTCTATCTCAGAGTGCGTGCGCCATCAATTTATCAAGCAAATGGTGATGAATTAGCCGAAATACGAGTTGATGCTAAATCCTACAAAGATCCAGCAATCCGTTCCGAGATTACTACCTTAACACTCATGGACGTTGTCCATGGAATTGATCTCGACGCTTCGCACAGCGTTGCCGATGTAGAGCAAGGCCAGACAGCCATCTTCTCGATTACCATTACGAATACTGGTAACGTAGCGGACACATTCCTCTTCTGGGACCCTCAAACTCTTGAAGGAAGGCAAGAATGGCTCTTACCATTTGCATGGGATGTAAATTTCCCAATGAGCGTACAACTCGATCCTCAGCAGACTGTAACGAAGAACCTTGAAATCAGTGTTCCAACTTCTGAAGATCCAGGAGCATTCGTAATATTACTCAAGGGATGGTCAGCTGGAGAACCAATCAAGTCCGTGGAGAAAGGTACGTATGATATTCTTGAATTAGGTGTCTTTGTATCAATTCGCTCTTCTAATAACATCATGATGAACATCAGCGATCAATCCGCTCGAGTCACACCTGCTCCGTACATGCCTTCTGCATTAGAACCGAATTGTCATACATTCGAGATAGACGTTACCAAGAATTTCGATTCAGGCGATCTCGTATTCTCGACACCAGGTACTACAGAAAGCGAAGATAATTGGACTGTTGATGTCATCTTCCCAACAGGATTACCTCTCAATCCAGACGGCGTCTCGCGGTCTTGGATTATTCTCAACGGTGATGAATCGAGAACCCACGAAGTCAAGGTCAAGATATGTGCACCTGACGATTCAATCGCAGGTTTAGGAAAGGCAGTAACTCTCAAGGCAAATCTGAAGGGATACCCCAAGATTTCTGCCTCAAAGATTCTTCAAGTCGATATCAATCACGTCTACAAACTTGACACAAGTATCGATTTGGGAGAAAATACAGATCTTACAGTCAACCCCGGAGAATCACTTACATTACCAACAACAGTCTTGAACGAAGGAAACGGTCCTGATCGATTCGATTACACATTAGCTCGTGTCACAGACTCCGCTGGTGTCGATGTCATTTGGGACATCGAGGTTCCACGAAATTCACTTGCTGAACTCGATGTAGGTTCTGAACAAGGGTTTGATGTTCTCATGAACATCCCTCAACAAGTACCTGCGGGCGACTACACTGTTGTGTTCAATACATACTCTGAGCAATCTTACCCAGACGCTTCTGGCCGCATGACAAGACTGCGTGATGTTACGACATTACAAGTAACAGTTAACGAATTCTACGATTTGCAAATCTCTATGGATCCAACCGTTGAGAATGATGTTAAGACCACAGCACCAGGTCGCATTGTTCGATTTGTTGTTAACATCACTAATGCAGGAAACGTACCTGATGTTCCAACACTGGATAACCACACTTCGACCCGAACAGGTTCAGACCTTGTATGGACTGAAACTCCAGGAATGGGAACTCTTGATGGATGGAGCGTATCTTGGAAGATTCTACGACAAGTAGGACTTGATTTGGAAAGTGAGGAGGAATGTGTTGTTACACAATCGACAGCAAGTTCGTTCCCAGAAGACAGTTGCGTCTATCTTGAAGACATCAATGAATGGCGACTTCCTGAGATGACTCCTTACGAAACCTACACAATGGTCGCTATCGTTTCAATCGATCCTGGTGCACAGCTTCTAACTCGAAGTCTTGGACTAAAGGTTGTTTCAATGATGGGCGGTATGGAAGATGGCGGCGATCATGATGAGAGCGCTGCATGGGATGGAGACAGTCTCGATTCTAATGAGAAGATCATTACAGTCAGCCTCCGTGCTCCTGACTTAGAGGTTAGATCAGCACAACAAACCGGCGCTGCCTCAGCAGACGTTGGTGATTCGATTCCAATCCGAATTGAGATCGCAAACATTGGAAATGTCCATGCTACAAATATCGAAGTTATTCTTTGTGAATACGATGATGATGACATGAAGAGTGAAATTCGTAAGAACAACAACATGTGCGATGAAGACAGCATTGTCATGCGACAAGAAATTGGAGCTATTGACAAGCCTGATGATTCAATGAAAGAAGGTCGTGTTGTTGAATTATACATGCTTTACCCAGTCACTGCTGGTACTATGAATGTCTATGTCGTCGTCGACCCGGGCAACAATATCGTTGAAGCAAGTGAAGGAAACAACGTTGTCCGTATATCGGAAGAACTCGGGTCTTCAAATCCATTCTTCGATGTAGCAGGTGAAGTAGCAGGAAAGGTTGCACTACCGACCATGATTGTTCTTCTCACATTCGCACTCTTTGGTGTTCTCTTCCTTGTAGGAAAGGGACGCAGAGCGGATGTAAAAGATCGAATGGCAGAGCAGTCTTCACTGAAGTCTGTACTCGGTTCAGAAGAATCAGATTGAAGCTTAACCAAGCCACCAGCGTAGGCCAGGGTTGTCGTCAATGGCGACAACTTCACCAGATCTATCGGAACGCTGCCTTTCAACGAGTTCTCGTACACGAGTCATAACGGCTGAGATATCTTGCTCTGAAAGTTGTAACTCCTTTGCCATTAATCCAAGATCGGGTTGGATGGTTGGTGTTTCAATAAGCGCATGAACCATTGTCCGCTGTGAATAGTTTTCAAAATCTGAATCAACGGCAGCAGAAATACGTCCTCTGATTTGTTGATGTAGCGCAATCAGAGCGTCTCTCTGACGGTCTAATGTTTCAAGTTGGGTATTGAGTTGTTCAAGATGAAGCACCCCTTCAGTAACACTAATCTTTTTGCGTCCACTTACCTGTTCTGCAATAGGGACAACACTCGACGGTAGTTTTGAACTCAATCGAAGGGGTCCGCCAGATGGTAGTTTCCTCTTCTCTATTTTGAATAGGTCAGGGCCTAAGTCAATACGAAGCGAGAATGCTTCCTGAACTCGAAAGATTGTTCTGGGAGGTCCGCCTTTCTCACTTGCAACTTGCATTTTTTCAACGAAACCTCCGTTCTCTAACTCCCTCAAGTTCTTCATGATAGCCTGCTGACTAATTCCAATGAGTTCAGCCAACTGCATAGGGTAATGAGGTTCTCGAACAAGACGCTCGAGAATTAAGCGCCTGGTCTTATTTTGAAGAAGATTCAATGTCTTATCGAGGTCACCCATACTACTCAACCTGTAGTTACGTAGAGCCCCCCTCATTTGAACTCGTCGAAAAAATGCGAGTAGAAATCAGTCTTCATCCCATGACTGCCAATCTTGGTTCTCTGCTTTAGGTATCTTACGGCTTGGCTTATCGACTTGAATCGTAGTTGGTTTAGGAGAACGACTTGTCGAAACTGAACTTCCTGGAGAAGTAGGGAATGGATCTGGAACGACTTCTTCCTGGGGCGTTGAACCTGCTTCGACATCCCCTCTCATTAATGCGTAAACCTGCTCAGTAGTCAGCATACTTCCTGCAGCAACATGTTGCTGACCTCCCATTTGAGCCTGTGCATTCGTGCTTTTGGTGTCTACATATTCTCCAGTTCGAATGTCGAAGTCAAGCCCTTCGTTTGTTTCACTGTTCTGCTGATTGAGTTGTGTTTGAATGTTTTCTGGAGTATAATCCGTTAGAGGCATAAGGTTACCATCTGGTCCCATGACAACCATAACGTTCTTCTTTCGATTTTGAGAGAATGCTAAGAGCACACCAGACAATGGAAGTAAGAGCACTCCGAGGCAACACAGCAGTCCTCCAGTAAGCAATGGGGTTGAAGAAAGAACACCGTCTTCCATACTGTCAATTGATGTCAACCAGATTGTTTCATTCTCACATTCACCATCACATTCAACCTGAAGAATGTAATCTCCCTTGGTCGGAACAATCCATGTACCTAGGGTCTCAAACTCTTGACCATCATTTGCCATTGCTTGCCAGTCGAGTTTGCACTTGGATTCACTAATCGGTTCGTTATTATCATACCCGTCAAGATCGTAAAGCGTAACATTTCCATCGAATCCTGTGCCATATGCTCGATAACAACCAGCATCGTTGATTTCAACGAGCTTCTGTCCTTCAGTTAGCGTGTTTAGCTCGGAAACGTTATTGTCCCGAGGGTCGAGAATCTCATCCATAGTATCCATTTGAGATAGAAGCAGAACACTGCCAATAACCAAACTGAGCAATGATGCAATCAAGATTCGGAAGGGCCATCGGCTCTTCTTCTGCTGCTCCATATCCATGTCGAAGAATCACTCCTCAAAGAAGGCTCGCATTCTTTTATTAGTTCAAACCAAGTTCTGCTAATTTCTCAGGGAGATATGTATCGGTTACGAAATCGAGACCGTATTTTGCCAATGATTGCTGTTCAGCCTTCTTTCCGATTTCAAGCATCATATTGATCTGTTCTTGCCACCATCCATCTGCAAATCGAGGATCGGTTAGTTCAGCATTCAGCGCCTCAATATCTTTCTTTGAAAGATCATCGCTCGGTAAATCATAAGCGAGAATATCGTCCGCTGTAATTCCAAGATATGTTGATGATGGTGTAGCCAGATATTCAGATATGTGTGCGGTCTTAATCGCCCCATAAGCGATTGAGGCGAAGATTCTGAAAGACCATGGATCACCGTCGAGGAAGACAACTACAGGCAAATCCCATTCTTCACTCATTCTTTTCATGATTCTTCGAGTTGAACGAGCAGGCTGCCCTTTCAAATGGAGTAAAGCACAATCGAAATCTTCATCAAATCCATTTTCAACCAACCGATCAAACATACCACCAGTCTCAATTGCCATGATGAATTTAACATCGTGCTCTAAGAATTCTATTTTCTCTTTCTCGACATTGTATGGAACACCATATCCGCTGTCTCCAACATCGTCTCTTGCATTGATACGCATCCATTGCCCCTTTCGATTTCGTTCACGTAGTGTAATGTTTCCAATCATTCTGGACCCATCTTCTTCAGGACGTAGTTTGAAGTCTTCACGTAGACATCGCGTTACGATTTCTAAATCCTCAGCAAGATTATTGCTTTCATTTTGAGATTGGAATTTTCCAAGACCCCAACCTTCTGAAATATAGTACATTTCACGGAGAGTGGATGATTTACCATCATCAATCATGGCTTCAATGAATTCAATTACGTGCAATGCTCGTAGTAATTGCTTTGCAGAACCAAGGCTTGTAGCATCACGAATGGTTTGCTTCTTTCCATATTTGTAAACGCCTAGTTTAGGATCGAATCCAATGTTATTCTTGGTTCGTACAGGCAGTGTCATAGTTGGAGGGTCTCCCTTGATAATACGATCATACATTTCACGGACAACACCGTGTAGCGCTACTTTTGTTTCTTCTACAGACTTGCGTACAGCCACCATTAGTAATCACCTCCAAAGAGAGTTGTTTGTTTTGTTTCTCCTGAATCAGTATCCGGATTATCTTCTGTTTCAACAGATATTTCAGTTTCAGAAACGACTTCTTCCTGAATAGGAAGAGGTTCCTTTTCATCTTCTTCAGCAACTTCACTGGCGTCTTCTTCAGCCATCGCATTATCATTCAGGAATGCTTGTTCTTGACGGCGTATTTCGTCAAGCAGTTTCTCATCCATCTTAGTTGCTCCAATGACTTCTTGAGAGCCTCTGTAGAACACATCGGTTTCATTCCAATCGCCTTTTTCGATGTCACTAAGGCTGTATGTAATCACAGTTTGAACACCCGGTTGTAGAGTTTCGAGTTTCCAGGCCCATACCCCAGTCGCTTCTTTTCGTCCACCGAGTTCATTCCCAATCATTTTACCACCTTGCTTTTCAGGCCAAGTGACTAAAATTGTGTATGAACGCGCCCTTGAGGTGTAATTATACAGAATGATGTTGACATCCGTTTGCTTTGTTTCTTTATTCCATACTGTGGTTGTTTCAGCAATGACTGCCGACATAATCTTCGTAATTGAAGCAGCGAGATCCGGCACAGGAAGTTCAAGTAAGGACGCAGCCTTCTCAGCAATCGCAGGAATAATATCGTTAATGAGTTCGAATTTCTCTCGAGTCTTCCCCATCTTCTTCTTCTTTTCAAGATGCTTTCTCAAGCCACGGCCCATTTCCAACATCGCTTTGCGACCTTCTTCCATTACCACTTCATTATCAGAGAGTGCCTCTTTTGCTTCTGAAGTGAATTGAACGTTCGTACTTGCAAGATGAACAAGAATTGCCGCAGGGCCCTTAGGAACTCCTCTTCCACCTGCTTGGTCAAGACCATATTGTCGCCAATCCACGCTCTCAATAGCCTTGGTTAACAGACAACCACCTTGCTGGTACATGAGTGGAACCCGATTTGCAAAGCGTAGAATTTCAACAGGTTTGTCAGCTGCCATACCTTCTCCAAAAATTAACCCAACCTCAATTTGGAATGGATTTCCTTGGGTAACGCTCGGTGCTCTCGTCATAGTGGTTACGAACTTTGAGTCAATTGTTTTTGAAAGCCCTTTCTTTATCAGTAACTCTTCGATAGGAGAAAGACATGAAGTTGGGGGGTTTAGAAGTTTGATTGGCTTGCCGCGAAGCATTCGTTCTCCTTGGAATGCTTCCAATAATGCTCGAATCTGATCTGCTTTCATTGATTTTGGTTTCAACTTCTCTTCCAATTCTGCAACTTGACATAACTCTTTAGCAGCTCTTCCAGATACTCCAGAAAAGTTTCTACGTAGGAATGTAGTCATTCGTGACTCAGAAGATTCTCCACACAACCGTTGGAGTTGTCCGAGTTCGATTCCATTGGGGTGAGGCTTGATGGCTTCAACCCGGCCAGGTAACTTCTCAGTTACCCGTGGCCAATGATGCTCTTGGCCATCAGGATCGATGAATAAAATATCAGCATGGGGATTGACAATACTTGTCATGCGAAGATACTGCCAGACCGATTGGCGGCCTTTCTGGTATTTCGCCTTCATTGAGGTTCGGATTTTCAGACCGTGGACTTTTTCTCCCCAATCGACACGATCCTGATTTGATTTCACTGCTTTGTTTTTTCGTGTATCAAGCCCAATATCAACAGCGACCGCCGTTGCTTCGCTGGCAATTTTTGATTCAACATGCGTGGGATCTCCAGTTGTCAACTGAGAATACATGACGACACCGGTAATCCCGATTCCTTGTTGGCCCCGAGATTGACGGATTGCATGAAATCGAGATCCGAAGAGGAGTTGGCCAAACACTTTCTCGATGCTTGCACGTGGAATGCCAGGGCCATTATCTTCTACATCGAGTTGTAGAATGTCTTTTTTGTTGTCAATTTTTGTAATTTGAACTACGATATCTGGAAGAATTCGGGCTTCTTCACAAGCGTCGAGAGCATTGTCGACAGCTTCCTTAACAGCGGTTATGAGCGCCCTTGTGAGGGTATCAAAACCTAGGAAATGTTTGTTCTTTTCAAAGAATTCTGAAATAGCGACTTGCTTCTGATTTGCTGCCATCTTTTCTGCAATGCTCATATTGACACATCCGCCTCAGGTCCTCCTCAGTCAAAGACTTCGGGCCAGCAGGCATTCGCATACTGATGACGAGGCTACTTGATGTTTCGGACAACTTTACTCTCTTCAGCATCTAAATTCATTGATTGCAAAAAATTTCATCAATCGTTCAATGAGGCTAGATTAATCCAATATTGCATCAAATACATCTTGAGCGTCCTTACCTTTCAGATTCTCTAAGCAAGGCTTCATCCAGTACCGCCATCCAAGTCCAGCAAATATAACTGCAGTACCGACGTCCCAGATGTAATGCTGCTTAACAACCATCGTAGAAGCCACTAAGAGGAGCCATGAAATCAACAACATAGCATGAAGTACCCTCAATCGATTTGAATCTGGAGGGAACCAATATCGTAGTACTAAGACAACCTGCATGCTCTGAACGATGTGAAGCGATGGCCATGAATTCCACGGTGTATCAATTGCATGCATCATGACAAAGAGAGGTTCCCAAACCGTCCCCTCCGTATCAACGACGAGATGACGTAAGTCGATTTCAACAGGGAAAAGGAAGAAGATTAGGAAAACAATCCAACAAGAAATCAACATCATTTGATGAAAAATAATGTTCTGTCTCCACATAATTTTGTTTTTACTTCCGAGCAAAGCCGCTGCTGGATAATAGAGGTATAGCGTGAGATAGGGAATGATCATCCAAGCCCAAAAAACCATATCAAGATCGTATTGAGTTGATGGGTCAAATGCAGCCCAATCCCGCAAAGATGTAAGGTGGTTGATTATTGCATAAGGGATTGCTGCAAAGAGAATCATTGCTGCAACAAGCGCGTAGGAAACACGCCGTCCGTTCATACTCAAACGATTCTGCCAATGAGAGCGCCAAATCTTCCAAGGGCGAGACCCCCATGTCAAGGACATTAGTTGGCGTCAAATATAGGGGGCTGTAAATATTATGTCTTGGAGGTGATTTTACAACGCATGTTCTTTCCATGAATCAATTTGACCGGTAAACGCACTCATAGCCACAGTTAGAGGGCTTGCAAGATACAGTTTTCCTGGCCCAGAACGACCTTGGAAATTTCGATTAATTGCAGAAACCGTGACTTGGTCTGGAGTCATAGAAACTCCTGGGCCTGCTCCAATACAAGCACCACACCCGGGATCGATAAGATTGACACCAACATCGAGGAAAAGCTGGTGCCATCCTTTTGAGACTGCCACATCTTTGACAACACCAGAGCCATATTGGATGTAGAATTCAACACCATCTCGAACAGTAAGGCCAGAATCTTTTGCAGCCTGACAGACTTGAGCATAGTAGGCAATATCGTCTATTTTCCCTGCAGTACAAGATCCACCGTAAGCAATATCGATTGATACATCTCCGATTTCATCGACGTATGCTCCGTTTGTTGGATCACTCGGAATCCCCTCGTCAGGATTTCCAGGGTGTGCAACCATTGGGCGAATAGAAGAGAGGTCGATATGGTGGACTCCGCCGTGATACACAGCCCCTTCGTCAGGAGCTACTGCTCGCTGTCTCTGTTGAGTCATATTGAGGTGAGGCATTCGCATTTCCATCCAATTGAATAGAACCTCATCCGCCTCGCAAATCCCAGTTCTTGCCGAACATTCAGTAGCCATGTTGCACAACGTTGCTCGTTCATCTGCTGAAAGTGATATCAGACCAGGTCCTCCAAACTCCATTGAGCGGTTTAATGTCAGTTCTTTTCGAGCATGGTCTGCGAGAATAAAGAGGATAACGTCCTTTGCAGTGCAACCATCGCTTAATGATCCTGTGAGTTCGAAGCGAATTGATTCGGGAACTTTCACGAACGTAAAGCCTGCAGATACGAGATTTGCATATTCAGTAGCTCCAACACCCCAAGTCAACGCATTTGATGCACCTCCCATGCAGGTGTGTGAATCTGTGGCTTGGATAAAATCCGAAACCTCGATAAATTCTTCGCGTGCAACTTGATGACAAATTCCGGGTGATACGCCATCTACAGCCGAATAATCACGAACTCCTGTATGCTTTTGGAATTCATTCTGTAGTCTCCTCAAGGTTTCGACCTTATCCATAAATGGAACAAATTTTGGATTGTGATGTGCATAGAGCAAATGATCTTCAAAGACACCGAACTTTTTCGGATTCATGAGTTGGTAGTCATTACCGTAGGTTTCTTGGAGGAATGTATGGACCTGGGCTGTGGTAAATTCATGAGAATAGCCTCCTTGAACTTGGGCAATAACAGGGTCTTGTGGTTGGACGCATGCGCCTTCTGGCTGGCCAACGAGGTTCCGAGCAATGATTTTTTCCGCCATGGTCATAGGTCGCTGTTCACTTGATAATTCTGGCAAAGAGAGCCGGCCATCTTTCAACTGTTTTGAGAATTCAAACAATCCTCCGGATTCAAGGATAAGTGCAGTTACTTCGTCGTATTGTTGTGTGAATTCCTCTAGTTGAAGCGTCTCCCCATCTTGCAATCGCTTGAGCATTTCATGGTCGCCCATTAATTGCCCAAGGTTGATGTTGTTACGTTCATGAATCGGTGCAAAGGAGGCAGCGATTACGATTCGAATACCGGCCCAACGTTCACATTGTGCAGCAGTTTCTCGGCTTGAACCAGTACCCTTTCGTTGTCCTGATACAATGACTTCAAATCCGCCATCAATTAATGCATCTTCATTGAATACGCGAATGCCATTTTGCATCAGACCTGCATATGCATTTTTCGCAATCATTGCTGGTTCGTGATCAAAACATACCCATGCCGGCGTCATCACATCTGTGTTGATATCGTCAAGAAGGTCGGCGACTTCGAGATCTTCCATACGAAGATTTAGCCCTTCATACAACTGTTTTCGGATAAGATCGAGATCTTTGGTAAGGAATAGAATCCTCTTTCCGGCGGTTAGAGAAACTTCACTTGCCATCCCTGCCATGCACATCCCCAAATCTTCTCAGAAGGCTTTGGTGTTTAACCAATTCGTTGCATAAGCCTCTGGCAGGAAAAAATGCCGGAGGGGAAGGTTTAAAAGAGGCATGCCAATCGTTAAAATAACTGTTTCTAAATCTACATACGAGGTGGATACCATGGATGATCAGCAAGTTGAAGATATTGTAAAGTGCCCAGAATGCGGCAGCAGAAGCCTAACGAGAGACGAAACCCGCGGAGAAGTAACCTGCGATGACTGTGGTCTTGTACTCGAAGACAACGTTATCGATCAAGGTGCAGAATGGCGTGTTTTCTCCCCAGAACAAGGAGACCAAAGAGCACGTACTGGTGCGCCGATGACTGTCATGCTCCACGACAAAGGTCTGTCTACAGACATTGACTGGCAAAACAAGGATTACTCTGGAAAGACCATCAATTCCCGTTATCGCTCTCAATTCTATCGAATGCGTAAGTGGCAAAAGCGAAGTCGTGTAAGTAACGCAACAGAGCGTAACCTTGCAATGGCTCTAGCAGAGCTTGACCGTATGGCAAGCCGCCTTGAACTTCCAAAGACAGTTCGAGAAGCAGCAGCAGTCAATTACAAGAAAGCGGTCGATAAGAGACTTATTCGTGGAAGATCAATCGAAGGAGTTGCTGCAGCCTCTCTCTATGCTGCGTGCAGGCAATGTGGCGTTCCAAGAACACTCGATGAAATTGGACAAGCATCTCGAACCGGACGCAAGGAAATTGGTCGAACATACCGTTTCATGGTACGTGAACTCAAAATGAAAATCATGCCAACGGGTCCTGAAGATTACATCTCAAGATTCTGCTCTGGACTTGGCCTTGATTCGGAAGTCGAAGCAAAGGCGTACGAATTGATCAAGGCAGCCCAAGAGAAGGAATTGACAAGCGGCCGAGGACCAACAGGTATCGCCGCATCGATCATCTACATCGCTTCCGTTCTGTGTGGAAAGCGTAGAACTCAACGTGAAGTCGCTGAAGTTGCTGGTGTTACTGAGGTTACGATTCGAAACCGATACAAGGAATTGATTCAGAACCTGAACATCGAACTCGATATTTGATTAGAAGAGGTTTCTCGATGAGTAAGAGTCGGGATATCATTGCGGAAGCCACTTTTGAAGTGGTTGCAACGCAAATGGTTGAAGCATTGGAACGTGGAACACTCAATTGGCCACTTCCGAATCCACCAATAACAGATCCAGATTTTCCAGTTCGAATGCCTGAGCGAGACCAAGATATCATCTCACAAGGGCTGTCAATGCTTCATGCAGACGTGGGAATGTTTGATCGTCATCTCATGACAATCGTAGATTTAATCGTTCCACACCGAATGAATTTGAGTGATGATCCATTTGAAATTCATCAAAAGTGGCTTGCTCGCCGAACCAATGATGTGTCCCAACGCATGTTGTTCTGCATCGCTACTGATTGGCTTGCACAAGCGTTTGACACATCTGCTCCGAATACTGACCGATGGTGGCTCGCAATCGCTCTTATCAACGGATTAGCAACTGTTCCTTACGGACAACCAATTCACCAAGGCTATCATCTCATTGAATCAGTTGCACTTGCTGAACGGCCTGGGACTTGGCATACTCAACCCGCTGATGGTCCACAGAACTTAGGCTGGAATCCGAATGCAGTCGTTCCAAGAACAACCTCGGTCATTGCCCATGATGCTGGCGTTAATGCTGCACGGTGGCTTCTCGATCAACTTGAGAATGATGTCCTTGAACGCCGTCTTCTATTGATGGAATGGGTTCGACTACTGTTGGAAAGACCAGCCTTAATTGAGCCCCTCGGGTTGTTTGAACTTCTTGAAAGAAGGGCGAATGATGAGCATGAAGAAGTTGCTTCAAAGGTTGTTATGTGTCTCGCAAAACTTGTCGAGAACGATCAAGAACGTGGGCTAGCAATCGCCAAAGCTCTCCACGAGAGGAAAGAATTACTCCTCCGACGTTCGATGGCAGATGTTCTAACTCGCTTGTTTAGACGCGTTGGCTGGGATGCAGTCCCGTTCCTTGATTCGATGCTTCAAGACGAAGATGAAAGCGTTCTGGCAGCAGCATCAGCAACAGTTGGGGATTTGAAATTCCTCGATGAAAACGTTTGGGCTGATCGTTTGCAAGAACTCCACGGGCATGACTCTTCCATCGTCCGTAGAAACATCGTCATCAGTCTACGCGACTATGTTGAAAAATTCCCAGAAGATGAACGAAATCTCATTCCATCTCTTTGGAATGATGGTGACGAAGTCGTTCAAATCCGTCTCCGAGAACTGCTGATGCGAATGGACGAGATTGACCCAACGCGATTATCTAAGCACATTCCGCTACTTAGGGAAGACCGACTACAAGCACTTTGGGATTCGATGGATGCTCGTCGTGATGAACGCAGTGCTCTTTGGAAGAAGTGGCTTGCAGGTGAAAGCGACGTTCCTGAACCAATCGAAATAGTGCCTGAAACACACGTGAGCTCCGGTGAAGAACCAACAGAGTTGCCAGATCTCAATGACGCCTTGGATATGCTCGATGATACCCTCGGATATCTCGATTAATGTATTCACATTAGGGCGACATCCTCTTATGTCTGCGAACGTACAGGGAACTATGAACCTGAAAATTTGGTTTGTTTCCTTCCTCTTGGTGGTGATGCTACCGGTTGGAAATGCTTCCGAAGAAACGGATTCTACACTCGAAGCTAGGAATATCGAGGCCCAATATCTACCGGATATGGAAATCACATACATTTCGTGGAGAAATATTCAATCAACCGATGGTCAATTATTGGATGAATTAAAAATGGCAACGTATGAAGTCCATCGCTCTTCAACGATGTTTCAACCAGGATTCCAACGTGAATTGACAATGATAGCCTCGGATATCCCTGCTTGCTACACGACTGATTTGAATGAAGAGTGCTCTGGAAAGGCGCATGTTCTGCAATATGATCCACCTCCAGGCAGCTTTAACCAACGTTTCATCCATTACGCCATCTTGACCATCCTTCGAGATGGTACCGTAACAGATGCAGTGAACTTAGGAGTTTCACAAACTCCACATGGCCATGTAGAGGATACCGCTGCAATCCAATCTCCACAAGAATTGACAGCAGAATACGATGTATTCAATCAAACGACGCACTTCTCATGGCGTCCTGCTTGTTCAGGTTCAAACTACAATTATACCCTTTACCAACACGACGAACCTGCAACAAAATCGACATGGAATGGAATGCAGAAGACGATCGTAACCAACACAATCCCTCCAACCGCTTCTGAATACTCGCTAGACTTGGCCAATGAATCGATTGAACAATCTGTGTACTACACTCTAACATGCCTCTATCCCCCTTATTGCATTGACGAAGTTTGTTTTCCTGGTTCAGAAGACACTCGTCTCTACAGCGGAAATAGCCTTCTTACCCCGGTAATTGAGGACAATCAAGTTCCAATTTATTCAGGAGCACTTCTGGCGGAATATGATTCTGATAATTCCAATACGGTACTGCAATGGGCAAAAGTAACTCAAAAGGATATTTCATCGATTCGGATATATCATTCCACTAACCCGATCTCATCCGTTACGCAAGAAAACGTAACGACTCTAGCAGAACTGCCTGTTGATTCGGTTGAATTCATTCATCAATTGCCATCCGATTGGATGGTAACATCGTATTATGCTCTCGGCCTGGTTGATAATTCAGGCAACGTACAAACAGATAATTTCGAAGTACTAGGAAAGGTCGGTCCTATTCTGGAACGAATGCTTCCCATCTCAATCACCTCGATGGATGTTGAAGTGCAAAACTCAACGACTCTTTTGATATCATGGGACATTCATCCACTCTTCATGTCAGGCGATGCAGTTTTATGGAAATCAGCACTTACGACACCAGACCTTTCAGTAGAATGGACCGAGGTTTTGAGACTGAATCCTGCAGAAGGTGAATTCCACTATTCAGTTGACCAAGTTGAACGATCATGGTACGCTCTAACGTTAGAAGGAACATGGGGGTCTTCGAGCAACACCCATACCGATGATAGAATTGAAGCTAATGCCAACGCTTTCTATCTCCTTCCGCAATTTGAATCAACTGATGAAGCAAATCAAGAAGATACATCAGAGGAAGAGAAAATAGAGTTGCCAACTTTTCAAATTACCCTGTTAGAATCCAATCGAACAATAAAGAATGGAGATTGGGTGACGCTTTCATCCAAAACAAATTCGACGCATGAGTTTTCATTCTCTTCTGAGCAAAACGGTTCTGCCTTCCGCTGGACAAATGCGCTTAACGACGATCCCTTCTGGTATGGGGCTACATCATTGGATGGTATTTTTACGATAGCAGTCGATTATCCAGTCAAATTAATCCACATAGAATCAACAAATGTAAACGGTGAAATTGATATTGTTCGAGTCGGTATTGACTGGAATTATGTAGAATCTACTATACCTGTTGATGATAAAAATCAAACCGTAACAGACGAGAAGAAATCCTCGTCAGAAGAACAAGCAATATCGCCATTCCTGATTATTATGATATCACTTATGGCTGCTTACATCGTATTTCTTCAAGTCCAAAGAAGGCCCGAAAAGAAACTCTTCCTCGAGGAAGAGTGATTATTCTTCTTCTCTCAATGGTCCTTGAGAGACGAGATAGGCATACATTCCTGCAAAGCACGTAAGCAGACCAATCAATGCTAGAATGAGCGGTGCTGGGACAGGTAAAGAATCACCAGCTGAAGTGTTTCCAAACAACCAAGAAAAAAAGAGGAAGCCAACTCCAGCCAGGAGGACATGTTTCCAGGATGTTTCTGGGTTCTTCCATTTTGCAATTGCAGGAACAACTCCAGATTCTCCAAACGTTTGTTCATACCAGTAAAGATAGATGAGAATGAGTCCACTAAGACCACTCATTCCTCTCGAAAATGAAGCATCAAGCCAAGGGCCAGCGGGTAGAAAGTCGAAGAATGAGAACGAAAGAAACAAACAACCAGCCGCTAAAAGCAGATGCTTTCGTTCCACTGCCATGAACCTTCGACGAAGAACACGCTTGATAGCCTGTCGCTTTCAAGCCTGTACATGGCCAGAGTTCTGGATGCTGTCATCGTGGCTGCAGGAATGGGTACACGAATGTTGCCAGTCAGCGGCTATGTAGCAAAGGAAATGCTCCCACTCGTCGATGTCCCAGTCATGCACCACCTCATCCTTGAGGCACGTGCAGCAGGCTGTAATCGAATCCATATCATTACTTCACCATCGAAAGACTTCTCTTCTCTTCTTGAAAATATTAACGCGAAGTTTCCTTCCTTTTCAAACGATCATTCCCTGCTTAATCCAATAGGTGATGCAGAATATTTTGTTCATTATCAACATGAACAACTTGGACTTGCTCACGCGATATCTATGGCTTCATCATCCATTTCAGGACCATTCCTTGTTCTTCTTGGCGATAATATCTTGACTTCGAATCATGCTTCCCTTTCGTCCTTTGAGCCATCCACAGTTTCCAAAGAGTTGGTTTCGCTTTATGAAGAAACTAAATGTGCATGTGGCTCTGTTTACGATGTAGGGTATGAAGCAGTAAATCAGTATGGAATTGTTTCACTCGATGGGGATCAAGTTCAGTCCATTGTCGAAAAACCAAACAAAGAAGACGCACCCTCGACTCTTGCATTTTGTGGACGTTACATCTTTACCGAGGATTTCTCGACCTTACTCAACCAGTACTCAGTTGGAGAACATGGTGAACTGCAATCGATTGCAATTCTAGAACATTGGATGAATGAAGGGAACCTTCGAGCCCATGTCTTAGATTCAACAGTTTCTTGGTATGATTCAGGAATGCCATTTGTGTGGCTAACATCTCAAATTGACCACGCATTACGCCGTCCTGAGTATGGTGAAGAGTTGACTGCTTGGTTGAGGCAACGACTAACTCAATCTTGACCAGGTTTCCAGAACGTAAGTGGTTCTGGACGTTCTCGTCGCATGGCTCGTTTTGCTAAGTGATCTGCTCGCTCATTCCAACGATGTCCACGATGTGCTCTGACATGGTCCCAAGACAAGTCTCTCATCGATGCAACTTCATTCCATAATGTCTGGACACGTGCCGCTAGTTCCCGATTTGCCTTCGCCTTCCAGGCCCCAGCTGCTATGTTTCCAGCGTATTGGCTATCTGCGCGAATACGAACAGGGTCATCATTTTCTTCAGTGAGAAGCCAACGAAGAGCCGCAAAAAAGCCTGAAAGTTCAGCCGTATTATTTGATCCGACTTCAGCGCCAATGAATTCAGGTTCAGATGAGGATGTGACCACAGGGCCATGCAATTCCGTCACAACATCTCCGCTACCACGGCCTAGACCTGAATCGCCCAATATGACGACAAAACCCCAACCCGCTGGCGTTTCTGCATCAACATTCTGATTTCCGTCGCACGACCCATCGACATACAATGTAAGTCGTGTCGGTTCTGGCAATGTATTCACTCGCCAATCATACTGCGATAATCATCAGCAGACATGAGTCCAGATACAGCATCTGGGTTTGACAAGCGCATTTGAACGATCCAACCATCTCCATAGGGACTGGTATTCATGAGTTCTGGAGCATCCTCCAGTTCGATGTTTACTGCGGTAAGTTCTCCTGCAAGTGGTGCAAAAATTGGAGATGCGGATTTTACGGATTCAACAATAGCGAATTCGCCCATGTCGTCGAGAACATCTCCTTCTTCTGGAAGTTCAATGTAAACAATGTCCGTCAAAGCATCTTGTGCGTGATCAGTAATTCCGATAGTGGCGATGTCCCCATCCATTCGAATCCATTCATGTTCTTTTGTGTAATATAACTCAGCAGGAATTTCACTCATAGTCTTACCATTCTACTCCAAGGAGAGGTAGGGTATGAATCAACCGCTTTTGACTATTCAGATTCAGTCAATTCGTTTGTGAGAACATTATGTTCTAATGATGCCCAAGCATCTCCAACGTCTGCTTCCCGCTTTGTCTCAGTGACATCATCCTGAACTCTGTCAGTCATTTCTTCATCCGACTCATCTGGAAATCGAGAAGAGAAACTTCCGTTGGTAAAACTAAGGCCAATCATAATTATTCCAAAGATGAGAAAGAGCCATCCAATATCTAATGTGTTGAGGGTGAATCGATCATTTGAAAGTCCGATTGCAAAAACAAACACCAGGCATAATCCAGTTCCCAAGAGAAGTTTCTTGGCACGTTCTGCTGGCGTCATAGTAGTGACCAAGAGCGTTGTCTGTATGAATCCAGCGCAATCAGTAGGTCTCACGCATCAACTTGTGAATCTTGTAAGGTAGAAGGGCTCTGTTGACAGGAGTCACTTCGAGAATACGCCCATCGTCTCTACGACGAATGTCCTGTAACAATGGGTGGCGGCTTTTCTTGTGAAGAGTAAGAAGTGTAGGCTTGTCAACTTCAAGTGCACTTCGTACGGCATTGACGAAGGCTTCTGATTCAACGGCAAATTTACCAATCTCATCAATCACAATTACTTCACAATGCTCGATTGCGAATTCGATAGCGGGTACTGCAACTTTCTCTAGGCCTTCTGTATCAAGGCCATATCCGAGGACACGCAATCTTGAATCAATTTCCTTGTGAGCAATCGTTGCGGTTTCACCTGTTACGATGTTACGAACACTGTAGCCTAAACGCTCACTTCCATCGAGGATTGGTTCGGTGCATATCCCGCCAATAATTTCTGTTTCAGTACCAGAATTTCTTGCAGCGAGTTCACGAGTTCGCTCTTCCTTGAGCATGGATAGAACTTTTTCCATAACAGCAGATTTACCGCTTCTTGGTAAACCAGTGATGCCAATCTTAGGATGAATGCCCATACGTGACTCTCCTATGATTGCTTACGCATTCTTTTGTGGCGGGGTTCGTGATATAAAACATCGTATTGGTTGAATTCCAATTCGTCTGTTTGCATGAGGCTGTGAACGCACCAGTAATCAGTCCATCATGATTCCAGACACTTCGTTGACAGCGTCTAATTGGAGAGGGAGCATCTCTAATTCGTAATTGTTTACGTTATTGTTTGCAGACCATGCCTTTGCCCAGTCGTCAAGATCTCGTTGATTGAGTTGTTGACACATCCACTCGAGAGCATTTTCGAGATTTCCTTTGGTCGCAGTAAGACGGTTAAGAATCACCTGGTTCATCTCGATATGGTTGACGCTATTTCCAAGGATACAGCCCTTTGGAATAACAGCCCAGCGAAGCCTTCGCTCCTGATGAGCATTAACGATGGCTTGACATGCAAGGCGAGGCCCATATGATTGAATTTCAGTAACTCCTGACCACATGGCAAGTTGACGCTCATTTGCACGGGAGGGGATGTCCTTACGGAACGCAGGATGGCGGATGTAAACCGAGCCATCTTCGTCTTCTGTAAAGTGAACTCCACGAATGAATGGGCGAGAGGCTCTTGCCTTGTCCCAGCTTGTGATGTTGCTTGAATGAGCTGTTTGGTCGATTTCACCGACGCGGACCTTGACAGTCTGTTCTTGCGTTGCAAGCCAGTGATCACGGTCACCAAGACGAGGCAATTCAGACATGTTGTCGAGGATATTGAGAATATGTTTACGCTCAATTTGGTCTCGAGGGAGTCTTGGAACTGCCCATGTGTTGCGAGCCCATTGAACCCACCGAGTTATTGGAAGGGCAAATGACGGTACACGTGAAGACAAACCAGTTCCAACTCTTCGTAGATCAGAACGTGTTACGGGGCCGATTACATTGAGTGTTTCAGTACCATGAGGTCTTGAAGAGATTCCCAATATAGCGACACCTTGTGTCATACCAGGGAAGAGAAGGTTTGCTTCTTCGATTGCCCATACTTCTCTCCATGAATGCTTCTCAACAAGTAATTTCCTTAGTGGGTGAGAGGATTGTTCGCGAAGCAAACTATCAGGAGCAACAACTCGCATTTGACCAGTTTCACTGAGGATTTGCATTCCACGTTCAATAAAGAGTCTGTAGAGGTTGACATTTCCTCTCATTGTCGAGAATCGTGGACCGTCATCGTTCTTTAGATTCCTTAGGGTTTCACTGAGATCTTTTCTGCGCTGAGAACCATCTTCCATGCCTCTAAAACGATCTTTAATTCTCAACCAAGGAGGATTTGCAATTATCAGGCGAGGAGACTGAGCCCATGGCCAATCGTGTTGGAGGGCATCCGAACAAACGACGTTTTCTTCAAGGATTTGCTCGACATCTTTGCGAGCAACCTTTCCTTCTTGTTCCCCACTCATAGAAACAAGTTCTAATCGAATCGATTCAAGCAGAAGCCGCTTCTTTGTCGATTCAACGACAAGTGAATCAACATCGATTAATTGGAATCCTCTGAATAAACGTAGGGTGTCTTCCTTCTTCAACTCAGCATCCTGTCCTTCGAATAATTCACTGTGCTTTCGAAGCATTCGAGCGTGGAAAATACCGCCGCCACACGACATGTCTGAGAATGGGAGAGGGATTCCACTGCTGGTTCTTTCGCCTCGTTCAACTGCCTCAAGAGCATCACTGTCGAGTGTAACTTCTTCTTCAGCAGGAGGGAAGTTTAGTTTCTTGATATGCTTCTGGAAGCCAGGAGGAAGGTCTGCAAGATGCATGTTTGTTGTTTGTTTCTTGACCTTTGGTTGAATCGTTGTTTCAAGCATTTCTGAGGAGATCACAGAATCTGCGAGACGTGGAGGAGTCGGATGTGCTCCACGAGGTGAGCGGCCATCAGATTCTGCATCGTGACGAGCAAGCAGATGGTCGAGGACATGTCCAGGGTCAGTCAAAAGATTCGCAGGAAGTGTTGGCCAATCTTCAGGTAATAAAGCGGCAATTGGTTGATGGGTTTTCAGAGATTCTTCCCACGCAGCCAGCCAAATATTGATTTGCTCTGCTCTGTCATTAAGACATCGATCTAATCTTGCATACCATCCGCTGACACCGTTTTGCATAGTCCGCCCCATTCAGTGGGTATTCAATCATGGTTTGAATGTGCCTGTCAAAATCATGAAACCTTTCATTCTAGCGTGTTTTGCTTAGAAGCCGATAAATTCAGAACACTGCTTGCGGTCTGGTGCCATTCCCATCCATTTGAAACCCAGTCAAAAATTTGTTTTAATTCATCATTTGAAATCTCTGCTTTTTTAGCAATTTGCTTGAGAATTCTCACTTCTCGCTTATCATAATCTCCATCAGCAGCCGCTAATAAGGCCCCGTCCCTCAAGACAAACCGTAAGGTTTGAACCTCAGCGTTTTTGAGTAGATTCGTTAGTCGATGCGTGTCATGAAGTCCCTTACGAATTGATGTTCTGGCTTCGGGATGCACCATAGCCCGCCCCATTAGACCCTCGAGAACTTGTATTTCTTCGCGGACAAGCTCGCCATCAGCAGCAGCGATAAGAACAAGCAAATCCGCATAACGTGAGCGCTCACTCGCATCTAGATTGGCGACATCGTCGCAAAACATATCCATCAACCTTGTTGAAGTTTATTGAGTAATTCAATACCATCTTCCATCCATCGATAGCCTATTTTCGCCCAGTCAATGAGTTCATTCACTGCGTTTTCAGCAAGTCCAAGGTGGTCTGCAATTTCTTGTAGAACGTCAAACTCGTCGCCGTCAATAGACCCATCTGCAGTAGCCATGAGTAAAGCATCACGCAAGGCGAGGCGACCAGATTCTGGGCCAAGGCCTTCGAGACACTCTTCGAGGCTTGGAGGGTTCTTTAGGGCCAACCTTAGTTCATCTCGCTGATTGGGAGAAAGAAGAGCAGTGCCGATTCTTTGTTCAAACATTGCTAACTCATCAACTGTAATTTCGTTGTCTACACGTGCCATGTATGCAAGAAGTCGAGCATAAGCAAATCGTTCATCGCGAGGTAATTTATGCAGTGTATCTGGTAGCATATGGCATACACCCGCGCTTCTCCATCAAGAACTTCTCGCTTCCTAGATGGAAAAAATGGCGAAGTTTGAGTCGGTTTCTAGGGGCCAGAGCATTCTTGAAAGGTGTGAACTAGATGGGAGGAACATGAACCCATCAGTAAACGTCCTTGGAACTGAACTGCAGACGTGTTCAAACGATCCGAAAACAGGCTGGTATCGAGACGGTTGTTGTAATACAGATGAAAACGATCGAGGGTCTCACACCGTCTGCTGTGTTGTTACAGATGATTTCCTTGAATATGCTCTGCAACAAGGTAACGACCTCATCACTCCCGCCCCACAATTCTCATTTCCTGGCCTTAAAGCAGGAGATTCATGGTGTGTTTGTGCCCGAACATGGCTTGCTGCGGTTAATTCTGGTAAAGGCTGCCCAGTAGACCTTGAAGCAACTCATGAAGAAGCACTTAGCATCATCTCACTTGAAGTCTTAGAGGCTCATGCGGTTTGATTTTCTTCGGTTTTGTACTGGAACACGAAGAGTCGCATGATGGCCCAGATAACTATCCCCCAAGTTATGAGATTGGCTACACCGAGCCACCTCAGAATCTCTTCCGGTTGAGCGGCGAATAATCCAATGGTGTATGTTGAGCCAACCAAACTAAAGATATAGGCCCCAAATGATGCCCCAATAGTCCATTGAATTGATTTTCTTTTATCGAATGTAAACCATCGATGTACAAAATGCGCCATGAAACCAGTTGCTCCCCATGCGACTCCCCATGCGATTCGTATTCCAGTTGAATCATCGGTTAGAAACAAGCGAAGGAATTCCCAAAGGAGGAAAAATACGCCGCTATTGAATCCACCAGCAAGGGCAAATCTCTGAAGAGAACCTCTTGGAATAAGGCCATTAAATGTAGACTCATTTTCCATTTTAATCATCATTAGTAACAACATCGCTTGGTTTTCCAGTCAAGGTTTGTCGGAGTCGCATGTTGTCTTTTTGCATAGCATCCATCCACTCATATTTACAACCAAGTTCTTCAGCCAATACCCCGAGTGCAAGGGAATCTTTTGGGAGACATTTCCCGCCAAAGCCTCTGTTCAAGCCAAAGATTGGATCGAGATGAGAAGGGCCTATTGGTTGAGCTTGTTCCGATGTAATGATGTCTCGAATAGTGTACCAGTCTTCCCCAAGACCTTCACAAATATCGTACAGTTGATTTGCAAATGTGACTTTCATTGCATAGAATGTATTTTTTGTGTATTTCACAAGTTCAGCCTGTGTCGGAGTTACTTGGAAGGTCTGATCCCGACGAAGAACACCTGCTTGCCTGTGCTGTTCAAAAACACGCTCAGCAACGTCTGAATGATGCGTCCCACAAACAAGAATATCTTGATTTGCGAAATCTTCGAGACGACGGCGTTCAACTAGGAATTCGGGAGAATATGCAATCTTTAGATTAGGATATTCTTCGTGGTAACGCTGAGTCGTTCCCGGAACAACTGTGCTTTTGATGACAGCAGTAAAACCGTCAGGAAGAGCATCAAGCGTTGCTTCAACGATACGCGTATCACAAGCCCCAGTATCTGGGTGAGGGGGCGTTGGAACAGCAATATATGCGAAATCAACGTTATCGATGACAATGGATAGTTCAGTTCCACGAGCAGGGTCGTGAATGAATAATTCATGGGCATTCGAGAAACAATGTTCGATTGCTCCACCAACCATTCCAGCGCCAATAATTCCGATTTTCATCTGCTTCACCGTTCCCTGTATGGGTTGGGGTTTAATTTCCCATCTTTTGCCATTATGCTTGCCTGTAGAAGGGTTTCCGGTGTACCGCAATCGACCCAGGTTTCTTCTCCCACAGACACTATTTTGGCATTCCTTTCTGAAATATATGCTCTGTTAATATCAGAGATTGAAAAATTCGATCCGTGTTCATTTACTGCCTGGTCGAGTTTTTCCCAAAATGTTTCATCGAACAAGTAAATCCCTCCGATAGCAAGATTTGAAGGAGGATTTTCAGGTTTTTCTACAACATCGATAAGTGCTCCATCATCATCAAGTACCGCGACACCAAATGCTTGCGGATGTTCTTCTTCACGAGCGAGGAGCACACACCCAGGCGGTGTCTCTGCGTCATTGAAATCTGAGACGATTTTTCCAAGTTCAACGGTCGTAATGTTATCAGAAAAATAGATTAAAATTCGACAATCTTGATTGTGAGATCGAGCCAAATTCAAAGCCTCAGCGACGCCATTTGGCTCTTCCTCCAGTACGTAGTGAATCTGTTCCCCATCCATGCTCTGGCCGACGTGTTTTGCAATTTGACCAATGTGCTCGTTGGAAATAATGGTGATGTTTGTAATCCCACTCCGTCGTATGGTTCCCAAGGCGTAATCAATAACTGGTCTGTTATACAACGGCAAGAGCGTTTTCTGAGTATAGCGTGTAAATGGGTAGAGACGTGAGCCTTTCCCTCCCGCAACAAGGATGGCTTTGGTCTTCATAGTTTAGACTCACCATTCCTCATTGATAAACTGATTTCTTTACAGTATGTGTCTTCTTTTGACCACTCGTTCTCTTCAAAATCACTTACGAAGTGCTCGTAACTTTGCAAGCATTGAATTTCGATGCTCATCGACTTGTTCAGCAGGAGTTTCTTGGTTACTTCGCCGGTCAAACAATGCTTGTTCCCATATCATGATCTGTCCACCTTCGGTTGCGATCCCAACTCTCTTGTCGTTAACAGATATGGCATGAACGCGCTCTCCGTCCATGCTTGCAATCTCATTCCCTGAGGCTGAGTTTCGTACAGAGACGCTTCCAACTGCTCCATTCCAGCGGGCAATCCAAGTCGTTATATCCCCATTGTGAGAGAACCCATGTTCAAGACCGACAACTGCATCTCCTGTCTTTGACCATACGATTTTATCTGATATCAACAGATCAACACGACCCGAATCATCAGCAGCCAAGAGGCTGTTTCCTCGAATTGAAATAGCAGCGATTGATTCTTTCATTTCATGAAGAACAGTTTCATCCATGGCAACAACCGACCCATCAGCTCGCCCGAAGAGGACTGGGCTGGTTTTCGATGAGCAAATTGTAGGTGTAGTCCATCCTTCTTTTTGCTCGATGATGGCCCCGTCTCCATCCAGTTTAATCCATCCACTCTTAGGCCGCCCGAGCCCTGCGATAACGTCCAATTCCGATAATTGAAGCGTCCATGGCCGTTCATCCATTCGATGCGTTTCAAGAACTTCTCCTTCAAAAGAAACAGACCATATCGCGGATTCAAGGAAGTCATTATGCTCGATATCATAGACAGAAGATGAGGCTATGACGCATTTTTGGGTGACAACAACAGCATCTGCAGAACCTTCGAGTCCAATTTGCCAATCGATATGTCCTGTCTTCAAATCAATTCTGAGGAGATGGAGTCCAGATGTGGCATAGAGTTTGTCTGATTCTATGGTTAAGCAAGAGATGCGATTTGGAGTTTCGATACTCCATACTGTATCTCCTTCAGCAGACCAATATTTGATCGCTCCATCCCATCCTCCTGCAATGACTGAATCATCTTCAAGAAGTAGAACATCGCTTACAGCCTGTTCTAAGTCTCGAACCATCCATGTGGATTGGGTCAGGTCCATGTTGTCCGATGCATTTTCACTCATAAGGAAGATTGCAGATTTGCTTCAACATCACCATCTTGCAAGGCCTTTCTTCGTTTCGGGATGGCGAATGTGAGTAAGAAAGCAGTTAATCCAAGAATACAGGCTGCATAGTAGTGCCCCATACCAAAGAACGCAAACATTGTACTCATTCGCAGAATAGCAACTGAGCCAGTTTTAAGTGCCCAGATAACAAACCCAATTGAGATGATTGAAACCCCCATGAAGCCAAAACCGATCATGATGTAAATCCCGGCTGCACTCGGATCCATTCGAGGATTTTCCCGTTGCTCTTCATTACGGTCAATCAATCGTTTTGTACATGTTTCTTGTTCGAATGGACAGGGCTCATCCGCAAAGACATCGGATGAAGGAACGTTGAAATCAAGGCGCGTAAATCCATAAGGTTCAATCAATGCTGGTGGGGAAAGAAGTAATCGTTCAACCAATGTGTCTGTGTAATTTCCTCGCTCGACTGTTATGTCGATTCGAGCCAATCCAGGTTTGATGTTTTCATAAGAAAATGAGCCATTGGCATCGGTATAAGTAACGCTTGAGTTGTACCATCCTTTCCTCTCTTCCCATTCTAATTTGATTTCTGCGCCCTCGATTGGCTCCCCAAGATGATCGTAAACCATGCCGTCGAACATAGCCGAATCTGGCGGAGCAGTTTGAGCCAATTGATACACGAACTCATCTGGTTGTACAATACCTGAATCAGGAGATGCATAATCAAGTCCATTTAGAAACCCAGAGGCTGCAATGAAGATGACAAACACAGCAATCGATTTTGTGATAGGATGTAACGATGTATCTGGTATGGTGATCGTCGCTCCAGAGGAGGCAAACATAACGGATGAATCAGTCTCAGGAAGGCCTTCTATGCCCTCCCAAACCTCTCCCGTTTCTTCGCCCATAAAGACTGCACATACCCGGCCTACTTGAGTTCGATGCGTTCGCCATAAGTTGCTTGGAGAATAGCAATCGTTTCATCAGAGGCACTTATTCGAACCTCTATCACGTTACCATTTCGCTGATGTTCATGGACATAAACAGTATCGAATAATTTGGAAAGGAGCGCTTCAATAGCAGAATCGCCTTGCTTTCCTGGATGGAGAATAACGCTTCTCTGAGGACCAAAAAGAGAATGAAGCATCGTTGTGCGCAACTCTTCGATACCAACTCCTGTGTGTGATGAGATGACAATTGGATTGATGAATCCATGTGTAGCGACCATCTCAATCGCCGAGTCAACAGAGGTTTTACTCGCAGTATCTGACTTCGTAAGAACGAGCTGAATCCGTTCCATTATTGATGCATGATCTGATTCAAGAACCCGTTCAGAAAGTTCACGTAATGACGTCTGCAATTTACGATCGATTTCGGCAATTGGGTCTCCAACATCAACTAGTAAGAGTAGTAAATCACATTCAATCGCTTCAGCAAGTGTTGCTCGAAAAGCATCAAGTGTCGCATTCGGTAAACCATCAATGAATCCGATTGTGTCTGCTAAGAGTACGCGTGGACTAGCTTCGAGTCGGCCGATGGTGGATTCGAGGGTTGAGAAAAGGCGGTCCTCAACAAGAACGTCCTTACCTGAGAGGTTGCGAAATAGACTCGATTTCCCTGCGTTCGTATATCCTGCTAAACCAACAGTAACAGCTTGTTTTTTTCGTTGTCTTCGGCGTTCGGACGCAGACCGATTCTGCTTCCGTTGCTTCTTTCTCAAGGCTGCTAACTCTGCGTTAACGTTGGTAAGAACGGAACCAGCTGCAGTCTTACCGGCACCACCAAAACCTGCACGTTCACCAGTTGTTTGTTGTTTTACTACTTCTCGCAAAACAGTTCTGTCAGATTGCAATCGTGCAATTCTGACCTGAGTCCTTGCCTCAACACTGGAGGCGTGAACTGTAAAGAGGGAAAGTAAGAGACGAACACGATCCCACACTTCTAATCCAACGGTATCGTTTACACCGACCAATTGGCGCGGTGTCGCATTAGTATGAAGCAGCAATAAGTCCACCTTTTCCCACGGATGCTTTGCAGTACGCGATGCTAATTCCTCAGCAATATCTTGCAATTTTCCTTGGCCCATGAACCACTTAGGATCGTCTCTCCCTCGCTGTTCAACGCGTTCAACAATATTGATTCCCATCGTTTTAGCAAGAGCGATAAATTCAGAACAGTCTTCGTTATTTCGAACCAGAAGCAATGCTTTCCTTCCTTCGTGGTGAGTTTGAGATTCTTCTGTTACCAATCCTCCTGCACCTGCAAGAAGGTCAGCCTTTGAATCCGCCATGGCTACTGCTCACGTCATCCTCATATGAGTCCACCCTTTCGACCAATCATGACCTCCCACCAACATGTCACCATCGCTTGGGAAGGTTCAGAAGATGAATCACTTCCTTTGCTTTCGATTCTACGTTCTCAAGAATATGTGTTTTCAGTTCAAGAAGATGAAGGACGTATTCGTATTGAAGTTCAAATTGAAAACGAATCTATTCGCCAGTTGCGTGACGACGTGGATGCGCTTTTGGTTCACTTCTCTTCGCTTGAAGACTGAGAAGTTGTCAATTTTGAGACCGCTTCAGGGTCATGATTCTTTTCAAAATAGTCTGTCGTTACAAGATCTCCAAGACGTTTAACGCCCGCTTCGATCAGGTCTGGATCGTTCCGTTCTGCTTCTTCCCAGCGCTGTTGAGCATGTTCAGCATATCTCTGGTCAGCTTCAGCCTTAACCTGTTCCGCCAAGGTCAAATCTTGCTCTAAATCTGCATATTGATCATGCTCGGATACTGGGCGAATTTCTTGTTTTTGATCTAGATCCGCTTCAATCACACCTTCGGTAAATCCACGAACATCTTTTCCGCGTGTTCTTACAGGATTCTTCTCGACCTCAATCGTTTGCAAGTTCACCTGTTCCAGGATTCGCTCGAGCGTGAGTGCTCCCTCAAAATCCTCAATGTCGACATGGAGGGTGCTCAACATTTCTTCAATCCATTTATTCGCAGTTGAGCGGCGATCAATGTAATCTACAATGGCTAGAAACTGACCCACTAAGCTTCCAACAAATCCGATAAGGAGCTGATTGAAAATAAGATATCCAATTCCGAAACCAAGAATTCCAAGAGATACTGACAGAATCAACCAACGTTTCCGTAAGGTTACGTGCGAATACACACCTTTTGGAATTGATTCCATTTTTATCCCTCTGTTCTTCCAGCGTATTCGTGCAGTTTCGAAAGTGACGCTTCATCTTCAAGAGCTGCTTCTTCCCATCCGAGTTTACCTAAATGGGTTGCAATCATTGCATCTGCAGCAACTGTAAAGCGCTCATGAGTGAGTTGCATCAATAGGCCGATGAGCAATGCTCCCCCGAGGCCAAACTGCCATTGTGTTAAAATCGCGACAGCGATAAGAAAGACGCATCCAATGCAGATTCCAAGAATCGTTCTTGATCGGAGACGTACTTTCGACTCCATGGCATCTAGGATAGCAACAGCATGTTCTCGCTTTGTCGCCATGTGCTGGCCTAAGCGCTCGCCCGTTCTCAAGATACCGCTAATCGAATAAGTCTGCAACGAATTCGTTACTCATACGACGAAATTGCCGTCGTAGTCGTTCTTCTTCTTGATTTTGGACAAGGACACTATCCGTCATTGTTACTTGCTGTCGCGGCTCTTTTGCAAGTTGCGTGATCAACTCTGCAAGACGGTGTTGAATCGAAGCAGTTTGTTCAGTCTGGAAGGCGAGAAGCCGTTCCATCGCCACAAACATTCGATCCTGTCTGCTTGTACGATCTTCTAGTGCAGAAGATTGGGCACTGATTGCTTCTTCTTGTCGCTTCAGTAATTCTCGTGCCGCTGGAGTTCCGATGATGTCCCTCCGATGCAGTTCTGCTTGCACATTTTCAAGCGACTCTTGGAGTTGGTTGATGTTATATGCCGATATATTCAGTTGCTGTCGAAGTTGAAGCCGCTCCTTCTGAAGGGATTTTCGTTCAGCCCTATGAATGACAGACTCACATACGAAGACGCTGATGATCCCCGCTAAGACTGCGATTTCAGGACGTGTCATGTGCCATGTGATGAAGGTTAACCAAACCATCCAACCACAGAAGATGCTCGCTAGAATTCTCATGTATAGAATATGGTTGCGCGACCACTTAATACCACAGTGGGAGGTCCGAGGGCCCCCTAAATCATTGATAGGAAGCAGTCATCATCGACTTCAATTATTCCACCAGTGGAAAGTAGATGATCAATCGCTTCATCGATTTCATCTTCAGAAACTCCGTGAGATGTCATTCGTTGGAAGATAACATTGAGGGTAGCTACTGGCTCACCCTTTTCGATTTCGCCATCAATAATCATCACAACCAGTTGGCACGCTACTGCGAGTAAAGGATCGTCACCTTGGTCATCCGGTAATAGTTCGATGAAAGCTTCAGCACCATGCGCTTCTCCTTCTTCCACACGAGGCGCTTCTTTGCGTTGAGACAGACCAGTGAAGACCTTGTCTTGATCGAGCCCAAAGCAATCAAAGATGCTCATTTGATGCTCATCCTTTGAGATTTGGCCAGGTTCAATACGTGATGCGAGATCATCAAGTCGGAATTTTCGTTGTTCCAAAAGGAGTCGTTCACGCTTCAAGTCATGGCGAATCAATGCCAACGTCTGTTCTGCTTGTTGAGCGAGCCAGGTGTTAATACTCCATTCAGAGTCGAGGCCGTGCATGACTTCTGCCATACGTCGAACGGGTTCAGGAAGTGCGGTAACATCGATTAGTCCGCGACTTTCTTGACTCTCCTCACTCATGGAACTTCCTCCGAGATGACGGCACTTGAAGCCTTCCCATCATGACGTTGGGAAATTGACTATTCGACAGTCTTGAATCGTTCTCTCATTCCGTCTACAATAGAATCCAGAGCGGCCTGTAATGTTTCTTCATGAACGTACTCTGTTCGATGTGGCAATTCTGAAACGAAGTAATCGATCATCTCTGCAAGACATCTTGTTACTTCATTGACAATCGTAATCGTTCCAGTTTGAGATGAACGCGAAAGAGGATTGAGATCAACGACGATAACGGTTTTACCCATTGCCACCAATGCTTGACAACGATCTCCATCTTCAAGAGGGACGAGTAGAACATCAGATTGTAGAATGCCCTTTGATTCACACTTCGCTCTGGGTCCTTTCAAACCAGGAATTTCAGCATCAGGATTCGCTCCAAGAATTTCAACGTCTAAACCAAGTCGTTTGTTTCGCTCATCTAAATCAGATAGAAGAGCAGCCATACGTTCAGGTGTTCTGTAGAATATATTGACCTCCACCGGGCAATCAAGTAAATGTGCCAGATGTAACATTTCATCACCAGCTAAGGCGACAACATTTCCATTAAGAGAAAGAACAGGATGTTGTGCTTCTTTCAAACAGCGAAGTGCCACTTTAGCAGCAAAATTAGCGCTTGGGATGGTCTGTTCTCCAATGAGGTAATCGTAAGCTTCACCACGCCCATGAGCGATTAAAGCAGAATCTGCAAGCATCCCTTTTGCTGCTGCAACTTCAAGACGATGACGCATAAGTAACGAACGATAACGCGGGTGGCTTGGATCAGCTGCATGCTCCATATGTTCACCTCAGTCTGGTTCGATGAGCATACTCATGTCCATTGGAGAAACTCCGCGATTCACTGCACTGGTTGATAGTACATCGACCCCGCATTCTCTCCACTCTTCCAAATCACCAAAGACAATGTTTCCACTCGCTTCAAGAACGACAGAATCACGCAAATCCATTTCAACCATTTCAGCAACCATTTCCTTACAGCGCTCTGGGCCGAAGTTATCTAGCATGAGGACAAGTGGAGGGGCATCATTCTCACCTGTTCTTTGCTTCCAAGTCGTTGCAGCGATGATTGCTTCTTTCTCGTTTGTAACTTCGAGTTCAAGGAACGCCCCACACTCTTCTAGATTGATTTCTGTAAGAACTGATACAATAGAGTGCAAGGCTTCATTCCCAAGTGAGGCAAGATCATTTTCCTTGATCATTTTTGCATCTTCTTTGTTGAGTCGGTGGGTGAGTCCACCGCCAAGATGAACCGCCCATTTGTCGAGTAAACCCCAGATCGTTTTCCGTGTTGCAGCGACTTGCCCAGAAGCGATTTGAGCCCATTTTGCAGACTCTGTTGCGATACCAGATAATTGGCCGAGAATGTTCAAAACCGAACGCTCCATCCTCAGAAGTGATTCAGTATCGCCATGGAGTTCGACAATCGTATCGTCTTCACTCACTCTTCTGCCATCGCCAGCACGCCACGTAGCATTGAGACCTGGTGCCCAGATTTGCAACATGTAGTCGATCACTGCAGCTCCAGCAACAGTCCCTGTAGATCTAGCCATGATTTTGGCAGTCTTCTTTTCACCAAAACCCATCAGAGGGCCATCAATACCATCATCACCAAGAACAGCAGTAACCCAACGGTCCATGCTTCCTGTGAGTAATCTGCTAGGTCCATCTTCAGCGGTCCACAAGAGGTGGCCACGGTCATGAGGTAGGGATTTTCGCTCGCCCATGACCAGCGCTAGGTATCGAAGAACTTCAAGCAACCTGTTTATCCGCGAGGGATTGATGAGGGGGATAGCATAGCAAAGACATGGCCAGAGTCATTGTCATCGGTGCAGGACTCGCGGGCCTTGCAACTGCGATGGAAGCCTCTGTTCGCGGCCACCATGTTGTCGTTCTCGATCAACGTTCAACCATCGGAGGTCGCGCATCGAGCGAACTTCGAGATGATTTTCCCATCGGTTTTGGCCCTCACTTTCTGCTGAAGAAAGGACCACTACATCGCCTAGTATTGAAGATAAGTCGAATGAAACCCTCAATGCTTCCTTTACGCCCTCATCGAATTGAATTAGTTGGGCAAGGTATGATGCAACCACGTTCACCGATGATGGATGCTGTGTTGTATCGAAGAGCCGTTCGTAAGTATGAAATGGCCCATCCAGCCATTCGTGCGGCTGAACATTTCGCTTCTTGGGGAATGGGGAGTGAAGTCCGAAGCAAAGCGCTTCTTCGAAGCAAATTACTCGGATTAAAGGAAGGCTGGTCAGGATTGATTGGACGTCTTGCTGTAACTCTTGACGAAGTAGGAGTTCCGATTGAAACGGGTGCTAAGGTTACACAAGTCGAGCGGAATAAAGTTCACCTTGCAGATGGCCGGCACATCGAAACAGATGTCATCATTCTAGCATGCGGCTATAGAAGATCGAAACAACTTCTTCCGAACATACCTGATTGTGAATCGTTGAAAGCTTCAACAATCGATGTTGCCCTCGACTCGACTCCACTGGGGGATAAGCAGGCGATTCTAGATATCAAGAATTCAATTGGGGTGTTTGATATGAAACAGATTCACCCCGGCATCGTTCCTTCAGGTTCTCTCCTCTCTGCGATTTGTTTTTCTGAAAAACCAAAAGAACAACGGATGGAAATGTTAGATCAATTCCTTGATGAGCGAGCCCCTGGATGGCGATCACACATCCTTCATGACCGAAGACAAGAGCAAGTCACAGTTGCTGTGATAGGTAACCGTCCTCTCCATGATAGTGTTGTCAACAAAGGGATATTGCTCGTTGGGGCTTGGGTTGAAAGTGAACATATTCTTTCAGACGGGGCAGTCGCTTCTGCACGTCTTGCAGCAGAATCAATCGCTTCAATTCCGCTTCAAAAATGAAAAGCCCAGTCCTTATGGATGAATCATGCGCGTCGTAACATGGAACGTAAATGGACTTCGGGCAGCAATCCGAAAAGGGATTGACGGATGGTTTGAATCCGTTGATGCAGAAATATGGATGTTGCAGGAAACGCGCGTCCTCGAAGAACAATTTCCGAAAGGATGGAATTGGCCAAGCACACACCAAGCATTCCTTCATCCAGCAGAAAAGAAAGGCTATTCTGGGGTTGCTACATTATCGAGTATTGACATGGAAGAAGAGCGCAGGGGAATGATTAGTTCGATTGATTCAAAGGATTCAGAAGGAAGAATAATTGTAACTAAGCATGGGAATCTAACATGTATTAACACCTACCTTCCAAGTGGGTCAAACAAGGATGAGCGTCAACGCTTCAAAGAGCAATGGATGGATGAATGGAGAACTTGGTTAACACCTTATCTTCAATTAAGCACTCCAGTTCTCGTCGTTGGTGACTTGAACATTGCACACACAGAGGATGACATTTGGAACGCCAAAGGGAATGCTAAGTCGAGCGGTTTCCTTCCACAAGAGCGAGAATGGTTCTCAAATTTACTTGGAGATGGATGGCATGATCTCTTCAGAGAACAAGTTGGGGAAGGCGTGAAACTCTACTCATGGTGGTCAAATAGAGGTCAAGCCAGAGCAAAAGACCGCGGATGGAGAATCGATTACATGCTTGGAAACGAAGCTCTCATGCCATTCGTTGAATCGATTCGAATCGATCGCCAAGGTGGCCTCGATATTTCAGACCATGCCCCAGTAATTCTTGATCTGAATGATGAAGTTACATCCTGATGCTCATCGGATATTGAGCATATATTGTCTAACGAATGTCACTCATTATCTGAGACTACAACAGTCCTCATTGGGTTGATTAACACCAACATTAACGCTATTGCAAAACCCAGAAATGCCATCAGATTGAAACAGTTGAATTGCATCATTTCTTCATCTTCCATCCACCACCCCATGATGTATAATGAAGCCCACAGCACGAGCCCCGGTGCAATAATCCACCGAGCAAAAACAACCCATCTTGTTTCAGAGGGTAATTCAATTACAATCGATTTATCCATTTCAATCACCTCTTTCTACTAAACCAGCCGGCGTCATCATGAATACAAGCAGCGCCATCCCATATCCAACGAACGTGTAAAGATAATGAATAGCACCACCCTCACCATCCATCAAGAAATCTGAAAAAATATTGGTCATAAAGACCCAAGAAGACAATAGTATCAGGATTCCTGCAACTATATATCTGGCAATTTGTAAAAAATAAGCCATTGGTTCGGAATGATATAGATTCTTTTCCATAGTATCCAATGGGTTCTATACAATATAAACTCACAACCTGCATTATTCAAAACGTTACATCCTGAATCCTTCGATGATGTACAAGAACCCTGAAGCAACGATTCCACAAAGAATCATTGTTCGAATATGCGTCTTCTTCCATCGAATGAGCCATCGCTTTCCAAGATGAACTCCGATAATGGCACAGAGAACAGATCCGCCGATGAGAGGTAGATACTCGACAAGGTCTGCCCCATCTGAATAAAGATAAACAGGTAAGCGAGAGAGGTCAACAATCAATGCCAGAAGTGCAGCAGTTGCTGCATATGCAGTCTTATCCGGCAATCGCTTTTGCAGGAACATTGCTCGTAAAGCCCCTTGGTGTCCCGTCAACCCTCCCATAAGTCCAGAACCAAATCCACCCCATCGGTCTTCAGCCTCAGGCAATCGATAGGAAGTCCATCGCTCAGTTGCGGAAAGAATGGGTAAGAGGATGAGGGCAAATCCAACGACGATAAGCAAAGGCTTCTGATCGATACTCGTGCTCATTGAAGCTCCAATCAATGCGCCCAAAACCATTGCCCAACCATACCGTTTTACTGCTGTTACATCGAGATGACTTTTGAGCAGAACCAACTTCCACCCGTTGTGTGAAGCATGAATCACAGCAACTGCAGCAATGGCTAGATGCGGGTCGAGCCACAACAACATAACTGGTGTTAGCATTGTTGCCAGTCCAAAACCTGCTGGAACGGTTAATGCTGCAGCCAGAAGCGTTGCAAACATGACAACGATGACAAGGACTGCGTCCATGTTTGCCCCAAGATACCCTCCATCATCAATTTGTCTTTTTGATATGGTTTCAGACAGGAGGTTATAGCCTTCTCGAGATAGTAGCCAATATGAGTTGGAGGAGGACTACTTCAGGGGATGGAGCGTTCTCTTCTCTTCTTAGAGACGATTCATTGGAGGATGTAGAGTCATGGTGGTTCCTTCCTTACGATCAACTCAATCTGGCTTTTCTTGAGGGCAAAGAATCGTACGGAATCATTCTCATTGAAAGTGAAAAGCAAGGCAAAAGAAGGCCATACCACAAACAAAAGTTGAGTTTCCTGCTCTCTAATCTTCGTCATTTTGCACTTGAAGTACAAGCTGCAAACATTCCTCTCCTGCATCTGACAACAACCGAACATTACGATGAAGCCCTAAATGGAATTCTTCAGGAAATTGGAACAATCAATATGTTCAAACCAGCAGAACGAGAACTCCGAATGACACTCAAACCCATGATCGATGAAGGACTCATCAGCATACATGACCATCCTGGCTGGCTGACTCCACAGGAATGGTTCACTTCCACAGTCGGTACTGAGCCCCCATTTCGAATGGATCGATTCTATCGAAATGTTCGCAAGAAAACAGGTTGGCTTATGGAAGATGATGCTCCATACGGAGGCAAATTCAGTCATGATGGAGACAACCGCCATCCTTGGAAAGGCGAACATATACCCCCATCAGCGCCTGTTTACGAGATTGATTCCATCGATGAAGAAGTGATATCGCTCGTGAATACAATCTACGCAGAACATCCAGGGGATGCGCGACTTGATCACCTTCCGACTTCGTCTTCAGATCACGAACAGGCGCTCGAGTTCACAACATCGATTTTGGAACATTTCGGACACTACGAAGATGCCATGACAAAGCAAAGTCGTGGGCTCTTCCATTCACGTCTTGCTTCATCGATGAATCTTCACCGAATAATGCCGCAACACGTGGTTAATCTTGTCCTTGCAGCAGATATTCCACTGAATTCAAAGGAAGGATTTCTACGTCAAATGATTTGGCGGGAATATGTCCATCACATACACGATATTACCGATGGATTCAGAACAATCGATGTGAAGAAAACGAAACCGAAAAGTCGGCAAGCGAATTGGACGAACGCGCCTTCTTCCGATGAAGAATCGCATCCGAACCACCTCAACCAAACTCGTTCGTTACCAATGGCATACTGGGGCGAAAAGAGCGGCCTTGATTGTCTCGATTGGGCCGTAGAGTCTGTCATGGATGAAGCATGGACCCATCACATACCCCGACTGATGGTATTGAGTAATCTTGCTCAACTTCTTGACATTGAACCGAGAGAACTTACCGATTGGTTTCATGCTGGCTTTGTAGATGCTTTTGATTGGGTTGTTGAACCAAATGTTCTGGGAATGGGCACCTTCTCCCTCGGTGATGCAATGATGACAAAACCCTACATTTCAGGAACACCTTACATCAAGAAGATGGGCGATTTCTGCTCTTCATGTCAATTCCATCCAACAAAGACCTGTCCTATTTCATCGATGTATTGGGCATATTTTGAGCGTCATAAAGCATCATTCAAAGGAAATCACCGTCTTGCCATGACGTTGAGAACATTGGAAAAAAGAGATCCAGAAAAGAAACGAAAAGACGCAGAAACATTTGCTTGGGTAAGCACCACATTGGCAGATGGGCGTTCATTGCATCAACAAACTCGCCTTTGAATAAGTGGAGAGCTAAGGAAAGAAGCAACAGATTGAGCAATATCATAACGTCTATTTTCGTTCCATTGACTAACTTGCCGAAGACCAAATAAGAGCGTCATAAGAATGGCTATCCCCCTAAAACCTCTATCAATTGAGCAGCAGTGTCTAAGTCCATGTGAAGAAATTCTTACGAAAGGTAGAGTCTTTTTGGTGGATTAAGAGATGCAGGTGTTAAATTGATAAGGGCGATATTTATTCCACTTTCATGGAGGAAGGCAATAGACTTCTTACTCCCTTGGGGCTGATTTTTTTTGGCTTTATCGTTTTCATGATGACTGGAAGTGATTTCGAAATCCTAGATGCCACCTTGCCATATGTCTTCTCAGCACCCTTTTTGCTCTCTGGATTCTACATTCTTTCAGTACGACTTGGTGAGTTGACGACTGGAGAAAAAGCAAATCTTCAACTAGATACTAGTTCTCCAGAATCCGTATTCAAATCAATGGAAAATTACAGTAAGTTCAAGCAACAAGAGGGAAAATACGCTATCCAAGCAACAGGTTATCTTATCCTAACTACGACTGTTGTTTTAGCATCACTGACCATCGTTCTAGGGATGGTTTGGCTATTTTTCCTAGCAGCACTTGGCGGCATGGGCGGAAATCCAGACAACAGTGGATTTGAAAACTCTTTCAATTTTATTGTCATGATTCTCAAAATATGCTTTTGGTCATATATCGGAAGTCATGTTCTGATCGCTCGACCTTGGGCATTATTTGTTGATGAACCAGTAACAAATCCATCTAAATCCACAGCCGAAAAAATCGAAACAGAATCAGTCAAAATCGAAGCAAAACGATTGCTTTACTGCCCTCAGTGCGCTGCAGCGATTCGTATTCCTATGGCCTACAAAGGACGTGCGAAGTGCCCCAAGTGTGAAACGATTTTCGATGCATAGGGTAGGGTTGTATATGGCTCTTAGAGAACCCATCCATATCCTAAATCTGTTTACAAGGGTATTATGGAATTACCCTCATCAACAACAAGTAGAAACCTATCTTTACCTAAGAATCACTCTTCTTGAGAAATATCAACGAGAGATTTTTCTTCTTGCTTCAAAGGAGGCTGAGCACGATACAACATTGCCATGACGGCGATTACTACCAAAATTCCTAAGATTGGAAGAACTGGTTCTTGCTGAGCACTTTCGAAACTGCTTAGAGGTTCTTTGTTATCTCCAAGACCATCTCCATTCACATCGTCCCATTCTGTTGAATCTTCAGGGAAATCATCGTTTGAATCTGAAACTCCATCACCATCATCATCAGTATCAGCATTATTGCCAATTCCATCGTTATCGGTATCGACTGATTCTGTGGCATCGAATGGTAAATCATCGTCGATATCTGCAACATTGTCACCATCGTCATCGAGATCGGCATTGTCACCAGTTCCGTCTCCATCTGTGTCGATTGATTCTGTAGCATCAAGGGAAAAGGCATCCTCTGCATCAGGGACACGATCACCATCATCATCAGTATCAGCATTATCTCCAGTTCCGTCGTTGTCCGTATCGACGGATTCAGTTGAATCAAGTGGGAACGAATCATCAATATCGAGGAACGAATCACCGTCATCATCTGTATCTGCATTATCTCCAGTTCCGTCATCATCTGTATCAACAGATTCAGCTGAATCAATTGGGAAAGCATCGTTGATATCAGAGACGCCATCACCATCATCATCGGTATCAGCATTATCGCCCGTTCCGTCATCATCCGTATCGACAGATTCTGTTGAATCAAGTGGGA
>ENA-ORDA01000260-ORDA01000260.1-marine-metagenome-genome-assembly--contig:-NODE-260-length-55807-cov-7.967378_pt1 | contig 55807 bp, 45 predicted proteins | sample MGYA00237778_ERZ508506 | MGnify/ENA primary metagenome ERZ508506 (study PRJEB26177, sample SAMN06267891) | marine metagenome | isolation source: Monterey Bay, California, USA | place: Pacific...
TGAAGTGGGCAAAAAAGATAAAGCAGAAAGATTTTTTATTTTACCTAACATCAGAGATCGTGCAGGAAATCATAAGCTCGCAACTTTGTTGGCACGCAACCAAGTAAAGGTTCATCGCGCGACGGAAACTTTCGAGGCGTGCAAGAATGACTATGAAAGTGGGGCTTACATTATTGACACGGCGCAACCCCGTGGACGTTACGCAAAAACAGTGCTGACTCGGCATGTTGATATGGGAGAAGCGTTTATTCAGGAACAAGAACGACTCAGGGCGAGAAAGCTAAGTAGCGAAATCTATGATGTCACGGCCTGGTCGCTACCGTTGATGTTCAATTTGGATGTTGATACCTGCGGTAAGGTCTTCAAAGTAGCGCTGCAAGCAGTGGGTGGGTCTGACAAGCTTGATGGAAATGTAAGCTATCCTGAAGGGCATACAATCGAAAACGGTGGAGTCGTTGCTTATATTGTACCTTGGGGTGATATGGCTGCTGGTCGCTTCCTAACCAGTGCGCTACGTGACGGTGTGAAGTTAAAGAGCGCGGATGAAGCGTTCACTTTAAAAAATGGAACAAGCTTTCCGGCTGGCTCTTTGATTATCGAAGTTGCGGATAACGAAACAGGTATCGCCGGTAAAATACAGGCGCTGGCGAATGCCTCTGGTACATATGTATTCGCGACCAAGTCATCATGGGTTGTCGAGGGGCCGAACTTTGGCAGCGGGAATACCGTTAGGTTGAAGGCGCCTAACGTAGCGATGGCTTGGGATTCGCCAGCGAATTACCTGAGCGCAGGTAATACCCGGTTTGTCATTGAGCAGCAGATTGGTTATCCCGTGACTGCTATCAGGTCTCAGCAGTTGAAAAGCGCAGACCTGTCTAATTATGATGTGCTCATTTTGCCCTCGGGTAATTATGCATCCACACTCGGTAAAAGCGGAGCAGAGAATTTAGAGCGTTGGGTAGAGCAGGGTGGTGTTCTTATCACGCTTGGCGGCGCAACTCGTTACGCCGCTACCGCAGGTTTGTTAGAAACGCGTGTGGAAGATGCTGTGAGGGGCGTAAAAACGCCCCAACAAGGTCAAGAAAAGGACGAAGAGACAGGGCGCGTCACAGGTTCAGTCATAGACTCTGCTCAGAGCTTGCTGAGTGCGATAAAAAGTGAAACGAGTCGTCCTGATTACGTGTCAGGTGTACTCGCGAATATTGAAGTTGATCAGGAGCACTGGCTGACGGCTGGCGTTCATCGCAGTGTCGTGAGTCTGGTAGCAGGGCGTGATATTTTTGCCCCTATCAAGCTCGATGCGGGTAAAAATGTGGCGTGGTTCAAGGGCGCCGATGAACTACTCGCGAGTGGTTACCTGTATGATGAAAATCGTCAACAGTTGGCATATAAACCTTTTTTGATTCACCAGCCCACGGGACGTGGAATGCTGGTTAGCTTTACGCAAGACCCTTTGCTGAGAGGTCATTTCGACGGCTTGAATGTGTTGCTTATGAACACGATATTTAGAGGCGCGGCACACGCGAACCCGCAGACATAAAGTTCTATAACTATTCCCAGTCCAGGCTCCGGGTGGCGGGAGCACGGTGCTGATCGCTAAATTTCACTCACTGCGCGATACGCTTCATCGATTGCGCAATCCAGATAAGCTCTAGCGCCGGCATCTGAATTTGCGATATGAATTCTACCGTAAGGCTGTCGGCCAATTTCATGCGGCGCGCCTCCCTCTTTGTATTCACCATTAAATATCGGGTTAGGCGTCCATGAATAACCATGGGGCCAACGATTGACAGTTATGCCCGCAATATCTCGTCCGGGGTCAAAGTCTGTTTCAGACAACATGCCACTCAAGTGTTCACGGATATCTTTTTCGAATGCTGTGAAATCTTTTCCTAAAAGCTCATATCGGCCATTGCGCGATTGCTCTTCCGGGGTTTTACCATCGCCGGCTACTGATCTGTTCATGTGTAACATGATCGGATCGTCTGGTGTTGTTGCAAAAGAATAGCCGTCCATTGAAACCGGAAAATCAAGCATGGTAAAACGGTGCCACTTTTGCGGGCTGTAAGTCAGGCCGATGCCCAGTTTCGAAAACGGTCGCCAGTTGCGCAGCAAAACATTGTTGTAAACCAGCGGTAATTTGACCAATTGCGCAAGCGCTTGTTGCTGGTGCGCAGGAATAGTTGGGCAAAGATAAGGAATAGCCATGTTATAACAGGCCAAAATAACGTGTCTGCCTCGGACCCGCTTTGCTTCACCTGCATGTATGTAAGTCACACCGACTTGACTGCTGCGCGTAGGTGAGCCGTCGTGTTCAACATTGACAACAGTACTGTTGAGTCTCAGTCTCACAGCGCTGTCTTCACGGTCAAGTTGACGATAGTCAAACTGTGCCGTGACAACATCTTCCATGGAATTCCCCGGGGCAGTTTCGGGAATCAGTCGTCTGACGAGAAGCCGCGCGATGGACGCGTTGCCATCAGGAAAATGATATAAATATGGCTCCGAACTCCAGGCAATAAGTCTGCTGATTAAACCACTGAATGTGCCTAGGCTTGTGCCTTTTAAACCAGGCAAACCAAACGCAAGGCAATCTAGCGCCGGTGCCATATCGGTACCCTGTCCAAAATATGAGTTCGTCAGGTCTTGTAACAACGTGATGACTTCTGGTTCTGTGATCTGGTGGTAGCGAGCAATGAATTCAGCGTAAGTAATGCTTGAGAGCAAATGAGGTTCAGAGAGTATTGACTGGTCCGGTAATACATCGTTGTCTGACTGTATAAGGCGGGTAAGTTCACGCTTAGCTGCTTCGGAAAGTGGCATCTGCGAAACTGCTTCTAACGCAGATACCTTTGATTCCGCTAGCGGCAGGAACAGCGAAGCATCGAGAAATTGTGACCTTACGAGCTTGTCCGTCCCATAATGGGCTTTATCAAAATACACCGACGATGCTAGCCCGTGCCGTTTGTAAAAAGTTTCATCGTAACTGGATTTTAGTTTTTTCAAGTCGACGTTCAGCATTTGCAGCAAGTCTTGAGTCGTTTCACTGTAAGCACCTGGTGCTTCTAGTGACTGACTTCCGCCGTAGCCCAAAATAGTTCTGTCTTGGAAATCGAACTCATTGCGCTTGGCATGGCCGCCAAAATCGTCGTGATTATCCAAGACCAATATTCGAGCGTTAGGATATTTTTGCTGGTGGAAAAACGCGGCGGACAGTCCGCTAAGGCCTGCGCCAACAATAATCAAATCGTAAATATCGGGATCTGGCTCAACCACTGGGCCCCAATCTTTTTTGCCCGTCCAGGCAAGCTGGTGCGCTATTTCGAACGAGCCCGCGTGACTGCCTCTTAGCTTTTGTTGGGTTGCTGGGTTTAAAGAGGAACTGCGGGGCATGCCTATTTTTGAGCCACCGGACGCTATCGAGCCTGGGGCAAACGCTGCGCCGCCAGCGAAGACGAGGGAGCCCTCTAAGAAGTCGCGTCGGGTGATATTACGATCCATCCCCAGGTGCTTATCGTCTTTTGCCATACATTCTCCCGATATAGGTGCTGTTGGATAAGTTTAACTGGTTACCACGTAAAGCGTTTTGTATCACTGATTTTATTCCCATCCACATCCTGAATCGGGTTTGGCGGACAGGATGTTTGGGTAAGCAGTGAAACCGCTATAATGACTGTCAGGCTGCACAAAAAGGCAGGTACCGAGGCAATATAGATCGCATCCCATATCTCGTTACCGGTATAAGGATAAAGGACAACTATCATTACGAGCCAGCTCACGGCACCGGTGGCTATTGACGCGATAGCGCCGGTGACATTGGTCTTTTCCCAGAGCACACCGGAAATGAAGGTAGGCGCCAGCACAGGAAAAGCGATCGCGCCTGCGAATACCAGTAAATTGTAAAGATCACCCATGGCAAGCGAGAATAATAATCCGGCAAATGCGAAAACCACCATCGCGATTCTTGTGGCTAATAGGTGCTGTCGATCATTTGTCGACGGCTTCACTGCTCGCAACGTCGTGTATCCAATGAGTGCGCCGGCCGTAAGAATGGTGTCTCCGGCTGTACTGATGATGGCCGAGGATACGGCGAGAAAAAACATGACGACCATCCACTCTGGCAAATAGCTCTGCACGAACCAGGGAAAGACATCATCTCTATCTACTTCGGGAAAGTCTGCTTTCAGAATGAAAACGCACATACCGACAAACACTGGCACCAGCCCTAAAGCCAAATAGGTAAACCCGCCGTACACAAAACCTCGAGCTGCAGCAGACTCGTTTTTGGCTGCTAGGGCGCGAGCGGTTAAAACAGAGCCCCCTAAATCTCCAAGTGCAACTGATATCCATGCCGCCGTCATATAAAAGATGCCCAACAAACCGAGGTAGCCATTAAAACCAGCGGGCCTGCCTCCGGTAGTGATCTCATTGGTGTAGAACAGACTAAAAGGCGGCACACCCTTGGCATTGCCGGCTTTTTCAATAAACGCTTGTGGCCCCCCGACTGCGTCAAATGCGTAGGGCACAACCATCAAAAGCACGAAGGTCAATATGACAAAGGCCAGCATGTCTGAACGTGATAGCGCCCACAGACCTCCGGTGAGTGAAATGGTCAGAATAACAAGCGCGCCAAGGAGCGTAGCACTGACAGTCTCTAGGCCCGAGACAACACTGATGATTACGCCTAGCGACAGCAGCTGAGCCGCGATCCAGGAAACATACGCGAAAAGAGACACGATGAGTCCTGCCATAGCAACTCTTTTGTCAAAACGAGCATTGTAGAAATCGATAGAGGTTACAAATCTCGATCGGCGAAATATGCTGACAAACAAAAAACCAGAGATAAGCAGAGTCAGTGCTGGCGAGAAAGGGTCCCATATCACCGCTTGAAGCCCGCCGTTAAATGCTTCAGTCGCGCCACCAAGAATCACTGCGCCACCTAGCCAAGTTGCCACCACAGATGCAGTCACGAAAGGAGTGGAGAGACTATGACCCGCCAAAATAAAATCTTTGGATGATTTGGCTTTCCGTGAATAGAAAGTACCAAGCGCAATAATGCCTAAAAAGTAAGCCAAAAGGACGCCAAGAATCAGGCTAGAATTTGTTTCGATATTCATCTGTTAAACCTCACCCAACGCCTTTACAGATTAAGCCTAATTTGTATTTATGCCGTAGTGTTTCGCAGTCAGGTCAAGCGCGATAGTCAGGCGGTCAACTAGCAGGTCAATGTCATCACGTGTGCATATTAGCGGAGGTGCACTGATAATACTGTCGCCGACTGCACGAACCATCAAACCATTGCTCATCGCGGCATCTCGACACACCGATCCTGACTCATCATCGGGTGCTAGTCGAGTCTTCAATGGCATCTCACGTACCAGTTCGAGTGCGCCAAGCATGCCGAGTGTTCTCGTTTCACCGACGATGGGATGATCTCTCAGTTCCAGCCATTTGCGCTGCCAGTATGGCGCAATGTCGTTACTGACATAATCGATGGTGCCCAACTCGTGATATATCTCTAGCGTTGCAAGACCCGCGGCGCAGGCCGCCGGATGACCTGAATAGGTAAAGCCGTGCGAAAACTCACTGTCGCTAGCGAGCAGCACTTCAGCGACTTTACTCCCAACACCAACGCCTCCCAGGGGTTGATAACCGTTGGTCACGCCTTTAGCAAAAGTGATCAGATCTGGTTTCGTGCCAAAATGATCTGAACCAAACCAGCTGCCGGTGCGACAGAAGCCGCAGATGACTTCATCACTGATAAACAATACATCTCGCTCGTCAAGAACCTTCTGCACAGCCGGCCAATAAGATGCAGGCGGCACGATGACACCTCCAGCGCCCTGAATAGGTTCCGCGATAAAGGCAGCAACGTTATCTGCACCAAGCGCATCGATCTTGTCAGCCAAAGCTTGCGCGCAATTAATTCCGAATTCGTCTGCCGACAACTCGTTATCCTCAGCAAACGCATAGGGTTGGGGTACATAGTCAATATAAGGCAGTGGTATGAATTGTTTGTGCATGGAGGACATGCCACCGAGACTGGCGGCGGCGATTGTACTGCCATGGTAAGCGTTCTCTCGGCTAATAATGATTTTTTTATTGGGCTTGTCTAGCAAGTCAAAATAGCGATGAACCAGTCTGATGTTGGTATCGTTTGCCTCCGAACCTGAATTGGTAAAAAAAACATGATCCATTCCGTCAGGCATGATTTTGGTGAGCTCGTCAGCCATCGACACGGCAGCCTCGTTGGCACAACCAAAGAAGCTATTGTAATACGGTAGTTGCTCTAACTGAGCTGTTACAGCCTGAATAATTTTTGACTGGCTGTAGCCAAGATTGGTGCACCATAATCCAGACATCCCATCGAGTAACTCGTTGCCATCAGTGTCATAAAGAAAAATGCCATCGGCTCGAGTATAGATGTTGCCGCCTTTTTTGGCGTACTGTTTATAGTTTGTGAAGGGGTGTAAATATCTGGCCCGGTCCAATTCTTTCAATGCTTTGCTACTGGTCACTTGAAAAGCTCCGCGTTCATTCCTTAAGAGAGGCGCATGATGCCATCTATGTTTTCCAGTTACCGTACCCCTAAAGGGGAGTACGATAATGTGCTCAGCCTATTGGCGGTTTTAACCTACACCTTTGGGGTATTCCCACGTTGATAGAAAAATATAAACTCTTCGCCTACTCAAAAGTTAGAGATGGCTTGTCGTCGCCTGTTGTAGTGGGTCGCCGCCCTGGTATTCAGAGCCACAATTTTGCAGCGCTTGAATAAAGGACCAGAAGAGTTCGGACTGGTTCGCTATCTCTAGTTTTCGGTAGGCGTTCTTACGATGCAGTTTCACGGTCTCAACCGTAATATCAAGCGCTGAGGCAATGGCTTTAGTGGTATGACCATGCAGAATCCAGTTGATGATTTCACTTTCGCGAGGGGTCAATCGTGACATGCCGAAGCTCGAAAGCGCGGATTCAAGCTGTGATCGAAGACTTGTCCGTAGGGTCTCCTTTTCCTCATTTGGAATAGCAATTGAATGATATTGAACAACACTCAAAATCAAAGGGGTCAAATCGCTCAAACGACCAAGTGCCGCGCGTTCAAACGACTTTTTGCCACTCGTCCGACCAAGCGATATATTTACAAAGCCGTGTCCGCCAGTTGGAACCAAATAGCCGCATTCATTGAAAAGACCAGAAAACCGGTAGTAGGATCGATAATATTCGCTTCCCTTAAATCCTTTCGGTGCGAGTTGCTCGAGCGTGAAGAAGCCGTACTTATGCTGTCTCGCGCTCGCCACATAGAATGGGTCAAGCAAGAAAGAGCCAGAGATGAAGGTGTCAAGATTTGGTCCTTCAATCGGGTTTTCTCGGTAAGAGATATCAGGCCCCGCGAGATCAGGATAGGTTATGACACTGACCTCATCGATATTGGCAAAACTTCTGAGCATTTTGGCAAGTCCCGCGTAAAAATTATGCTCACCAAAGCTGGGCAGAAGTTTTGCGATGTGCGTACTGAGATTGGCCAGTTGGGACATGTTTTAAATGCTTCTCTGTGACCAAGTTATACTATCGGCTCTGGAGAGGGTTAGCTATGTATACTTGTCTCAGGTATGCCGCTTAGGAACAAGAACGGAAGGAATTATATGAACAAACCAGATGCATTACCGGATGAACTAGATCTTATCTTGTCCGACCTAAACGGAATCCCCAGAGGAAAAACTATTGCCTCTAAAACGCTTACCGATTCCGAGGCCCCACACCTTGCAGAAGCAATTTTCTTCCAGACGATCATGGGTGGGTACTCTACAGCGCTTGAAAAATTCGATGCCAACGATGGCGACCTTTTGATGCTTCCGGATTGGTCAACTTATTGCCAGACTCCCTGGAAGCCGGGAAACGTAGGTCAGGTAATTTGCGAGACGAAAGATCAACGCGGCAATCCCATTGCGTATGACCCGCGCAATGTTCTGAAGAAGGTTCTCCAAGAATACGAGGATATAGGTTTAGTTCCCATTGTTGCGCCGGAAGTGGAACTCTATTTGTTAGATCCAGTGACAAGAGATGACCGCTCTTTACAGGCCGCGGCGGGTAAATACGGTCAGAGCGAGTTTGGCGGTGAGGCCTTCAGCCTAGATGCGCTGGATAAATTTTCGCCGGTACTCGAAGAAGTAAAGGCGATGAGTCGAGACTGCGGTCTTGAGTTATCAGCAATAGTGCATGAAATGGGACCTGCCCAAGTTGAACTAAATGTCCACCATGGAGAGGCTATGTCGCGGGCGGATCAGTTTTTTTTGTTGAAACGGCTGATAAAAGGCTGCGCTCATAAACACGGACTGCTCGCCAGCTTTATGGCTAAACCACTGTTAGGGTTTCCAGGAAGTGGACAGCATCTACATTGCAGTTTGCTAGGCAAAAATGGCAACAACCAATTTAAATTGAGACGGCGCAAAGCGCCGCCAGTTTTACGACACTTTATCGGTGGTCTGCAGAAATATCTGCCGCAGGCATTCGCTTTGATAGCGCCAAACGTCAACTCTTACAAGCGATTTGTACGCGGCCTATCAGCACCAATTAATCTTGAGTGGGGTTACGACAATCGCACTACGGGACTGCGGGTGCCGTTCAGTGACCCAGAAGCCGGAAGAGTGGAAAACCGGGTTGCAGGGGCTGATGCTAATCCCTATCTAATGATCGCATCCACTTTGGCGTGCGGGCTACTGGGTCTTCGCCAAGAATTAGAACCAAGTCAGCCAATCTCTGATGATGCTTATAATCTCAAATCAACGTTTCCTCGCGACTTAAATGCTGCGTTAAATGTGTTGGAGCAAAGCGATGATCTGGCGGATCTGCTCAGTCGCGATTTTGTTGAAGTTTTCGTTTCTGTAAAGCGTACTGAGCTGCGGGATTTCATGCGGACCATGACTCAATGGGAAGTAAGCTATCTCGGAAGTGCTCTGTGAGACAACGAAGAGGCGGTGGTAATCCTAAAACAGGGTTCGACGATTCTTGGTATTTTCAGACAACTCGTAACCAGCACGACTACCCATCACTAGACGGTTCAACTGAAGCAGATGTTTGTGTCGTGGGAGGCGGCTACACCGGTTTATCAGCTGCGATTGAGCTGGCAAATAGAGGTTTTTCAGTCGCTCTGCTTGAAGGTCACAAAATAGGGTCTGGTGCTTCTGGTCGAAATGGGGGTGTACTAGGGACCGGACAGCGAAAAGACCAGATCGAGTTAGAAGAATGGCTTGGCATCGATGACGCCCGCAAGATGTGGCAAATCGCCTGTGACGCTAACCAACTTGTCAGGGACCGGATTAGTGAATTCAATATTGACTGCGATTTGACAGACGGCGAGCTCTCACTCGCGCACCGCGAACGCCATCAACATTCTCTGTGGGACTATGCGACGCACCTTGAAAAAAACTATGACTACACTGCAAAACGTATCATCGATCGTGAAGAAGCTGCTGATATGCTCGGTGTTGATACGCTTTATGGGGGGTACCTAGACTCGCATGCCGGGCATATTCATCCCTTGAATTTGGCAATTGGCCTTGCTCGCGCAGCATCGAATCTTGGTGCTGATATTTACGAAGAAACACTCGCTACAGGTATCCAAGAACACCACGAAGGTGTGACTGTGACAACCGCTTCAGGAAATGTGAAATCAAAGTTCTTGCTTGTCGCCTGTAATGGTTACTTAAATGGATTTCACAAAACCCCAGATTTGTATCAAATGCCGATTAATAATTTCATTCTGGCAACAGAACCATTGGGTGAAAAACGTGGTCGACAGATTAATCGGGATAATGTGGCTGTTGTCGATACCCGCTTTGTCGTGAACTACTTTCACAATACGCCAGACCATCGTTTGATATTTGGTGGGGGAGAAAACTATTCGCCCTATTTTCCCCGCGATATCAAAGCCTTTGTTCGAAAAAACATGCTCAAGATATATCCGAATCTCGCCGATGTGAAAATCGATTACGGATGGGGAGGAACGCTTGCTATCACCATGAGACGAATGCCGCATTTTGGACGTGAAGGGAACCACGTATATTGGGCACAGGGGTACTCTGGTCACGGTATTGCCATGGCTAACATGGGAGGCAAAATAATTGCCGAAGCAATCATGGGCCAAGCAGAACAGTTCGATCTTTTCGCTAACCTAACCCACTTTCCTTTCCCTGGCGGGCGCTGGCTTCGGTGGCCTGGCTTGGTTGCTGGAATGCTGTATTACTCTATGCTGGATCGTCTCTAAATATCATCAATAAAAAATTCCGATTGACGCTCTGGCCAGCTTGATCTCCGAATCTTCACATGGCCGTCGCCGATCAACAGTACTGCTCCCGACGCTAATAGACATCTCGGAACCGCGGCTTATTGAGGCTGGTCGCTATTCTAATTCTTTTTGCTTCTAATGACTTGGTGGCTCGCTACCCTTTGGACTCTGTCGCCCACAAGGCTGCTACCTCAATGCTGCTCCTATGTATGGATTCGCTTTCCAGAAGTTGTGGCGGCTTGCTGGAGAGTGTTTCCAGGTCGCTGCTCAGCGGTTTCAATATATACCTGGCTCGTCACCCAGGTGACAGTTAGATCAGATTGTTTCTGGCAAAATGCGCTGAGAATAAGGGAATCTTACTATGATAAAAACAAGGTGGTTAAATTTACTGATTCTGTTCTCTCTCTGCAAAGTAATGCTGACTAAATAGTGAGCAATGGGTAGAAATCGTTTGTAAGGAACTATTTACATCATGGCTAACGCGGCTTATTGTACGGCTGAGTTTTCAAAAGTGTCAGGTTTGAAAATAATACAAGATTTAAAAACGTTAGTTATTTTGGGGGAAGTTATGGATATTAGTAATACCCGGTTGGGTGTGGCTTTGCTGACGGCAGCGTCGTTTGCAATACCCAGTGCTCTGCAAGCGGCTGATTCTCGGCGGCTTGAAGAGGTAGTTGTTACCGCGGAGCGAAAAGAATCGTCGGTGCAGGATACTTCGATTTCAATTACAGCCTTTACATCTGAAATGATGGATGATTTTGGCATACGTAATCAGTCAGATTTGCAGAATTTAATACCTGCTACCACGATTCAGCCTTACGACTCGGCTATTCGTGGTGTGGGTCGGGCCTTTCGTAACCTCGGTGGTGACCCCGGTGTTGCGACCTACATGAATGGTGTTTATTCAGAAGACCTCTATACGGCTTCTGTAGGTTCATTTTGGGATGTTGAGCGGATTGAGGTGTTACGTGGGCCACAGGGTACCCTGTACGGTCGTAATGCTGTCGGTGGTGCGATGAACTTCTTGTACAAGAAGCCAAGCGACGAGTTCGAATTTTCCGCTAAAGGTATTCTTGGTACCTACGGTACGCAAGACGCCTACGTGATGGTGAATTCTCCGCTTATTGAGAATAAGCTAAATGTTCGTTTAGTCGGTTCCTCCCGTGAGCATGATGGCTGGGTAGAAGAAAAAGGCCCAATAGGTGAAGACCTCGACAGTGGTAATGAAACCAACATCTCACTGAGCTTGGAATGGAACATCAACGACAACATGACCTTCAATGTTCGTCAAAATAAAGCGGACGTTGATCGTGTGATGGGTGGTGGTAATGGCGGTGGACTCGTTCTTCTTAATGGCGAGAACATCTACACTGACAATCTGCGAAATACAACGCGTTTTAGTCACGGGCTGCGACGTGTCGATGCCACGGTAGCTGATCCAACAAGTCAACAGTTTGTAGATCCTAGTCAGGGTATTTTGAACTTCACTAACCCAACGACTGGCGCAAATATTACGGCTCAGTATGTTCGACCCGGTGTTGACGATGGCACCCAGCGTCGTAATGAGTTCTTTGGTTCTTCCATTGATCCTGCAGACTGTGTGTTCCTAGACCGTGAAGACATTAAAGGTGATGATCTTTGTGCTTACACCAACGGTCAAAACGTTGAGTTGTTCGACCAACAAGGTACTCAAGCTGAGTTTGCTTGGGACATCAGCGATGGACTGCAGTTCAAGTATCTGTTTGGTTACAACACATTGCTCTACGAGCGAATCACTGATGATGACAATACTTACAGTGAAACCTTAGACCAGCAGTTCTACGTGAACCACGAAGCAGAATATGTTTCTCACGAGTTGCAGTTGTTCTGGGATGTAAGCGATACCTTGACGTTTACTTCAGGCATTTTCTTTTATGATTCTGTAATTGATCAGCGGTATGACTTCTACAATACTGGAGACAAGTACTCTAATCCTGCCTTCAGCCTAGACGGAATTCTCGCGGCAGTGGCGCCTGGTGCTGTTCCAGGCGACCCATCGCTTGGATTCTTGGCAGGTGCAACACCAGCAACCTTTGAAAGTGCTAAGGATTTGGCAAGGGCAAATGATGCGCCTGTAGGTAGCTTTACAGTTGCAACAAGCTTTTGGGGCGGTGGCGCTGATTTCTTGGGTAATGTGCCCAACGCGCCTGCTGTGGGTGCCTCGCATACGACAAGTACTAACCGATCAGAGCGAACTGCATTTGCAGCCTACACGCAAGGCGTTTGGGACATTAATGAAAAGTTCACCCTCACATTCGGTCTTCGCTACGCAGAGGATGAAATTGATGGTGAAGAGCGTCTGGCGCAGTATGCAGAAACGAACAATGTCCTAGCGCCATTTGGACTAGACCTGCTCACTGCCAACATTGTTCGAGGTGCTATCAACCCAGCGACTCTCCAGCCAACTGGCGCGGTAGAGCCATGGTTAGACGGGGCGCCAATTGTATTCGGCGCCTTCCGAGAAGTCTCTCGAAAAGACGACGATATCACTTACCGAGTTAACTTGGACTATAACTGGACAGATGATGTACTCGTGTACGGTAATATCACGACGGGATATCGCTCAGGTGGTTTCAATCTGGCGTTCTTCTCGCAGACCCCACAGTATGAACCTGAGCAGTTGACTGCCTATGAGTTGGGCTTGAAAGGTCAGTACTTTGACTCGACTCTTCAGGTGAATGCTTCTGTTTACTACTACGACTACGAAAGTATTCATACCGCGACAGAAGAAGCTTGCCCACTCAACGCAACCCTGCAGAGTGCTCAAAGTGCATGTGCGGTTGTTGAAAGCACAACGTCTGTTCAGGCAGCGCCAGGCGCTGAAGTCACGGGTTTCGAAGCTGAAGTTATCTGGTTGGCATCGGAAGAGTTGACCATTGGTGGAAACATGTCGCTTACTGACAGTGAATACTCGGAAGACTTCTTTGTAGTTGACGGTGCAGATCCTACGGTACCTGGAAGTATTTACGACCTAGCATCCGAGGCTGATCGTGCTCGCAATATTAAGGGTAACAGCTTGATTCAGGTGCCTGAGTCTAAGTTCTCTTTCTATGGTAACTATGAGATGCCACTCGATAAGAATGGTCGAGTAAACTTCTTGGCTAATTACAGCTGGATTGACGACGTGAATTTCAGTGCATTTGAATCAGCCCTTGATACCGCTCCTTCGTATCAACGTATTGACCTTCGTGCAACCTGGACTAGCCCGTCTGAAAGCTGGGTTGTTAGCGGCTTTGTGAACAACGTGACTGATGAAATTGGTATTCGCCAGATTCTTCGCCACGGTGCAGCAGATGGCTACCGTCGTACAGCCCAGGTCAGTGAGCCTCGCGTTGTCGGTGTTGAAGTGAACTATACGCTCATGAATTAAGTTAGTGAGCGAAAAAAAGGCGGCACGCTCGAAAGAGCCGCCGCCTTTTTTATGTCTAGGTGTTTCTGGCGGTATTATGGCGTCGGCGGATCGGGCTCACCGGTCGGTGAAACGACGGCACTTTGTATGCGTTTCATGTTGCCCATAATTGTTGTGGCTTGAGTCTGAGTGAGCCCGTAAGACGCGCTATTTTTTAATCTCTCAAAATCGTCCATGAGTGCTGCTTTGTATTTTGTGAGGCACTTTTTCCAGCGTTTCTCAGCTCGCTCAAAACGGCCCAGGGTGTAGGAGTCAATATCTGCCCGCTGTACATTACCGGTTGCAGGGTCTACGACGTCCTTTGATGCACCTGGTAATTCAGGTTTGTCACAACTCATTGCCGGTAGGGTATATTTTAATGCCTTTTCTACTTCGAGATGGATGTCCTCAGCGAAGCTAATGGCTGGTGTTAGCATCAAGCTCACACAAGCAAGGTTTACGAATTTGTACATGTCTCTCCCTATTTGGTATCTTTTCATTTATTTAACAGGATTTCTAAGCAAACCTAAACCTACATCATTGCGTAATCTTTTTGAATCCGTTCTTACAAAGCGCAAATATAAAATCGGCAAAGCTGAGAGGCACTGTTAGCGAAATGGCTGAAGCAGCTGTGCAAAAAGCACCAAGTTTTTGGAACCGGAAACATGTAAGCACCCTCCATCAAAGTGGTCAAACCATTGTGAGTGAGATTTAATGATGCTGTTTATAGTGACTTGTTTAGTGAGGACGATATAGGCTAGGGGCCTATAAAAGGCGTTCTGGAAAGATAATAATCAAGCTCATCAGGCGTAAGTATGAGATAAAACCTCACTACGCAGCCTCAAGGGCGATCAGACTCTATTAATACAAAGAAAAATCAGAGGAACTTAATGAAGAAGGTTAATGTGGACTCCCTGATAGGGACCGTTGTTGCACTGGTAGTTGCGACTTTTATCGGATTTGCGGGAAGCCAAGGTGGCGTAACCTATCAAGGTTTCCCCTTGTTTGCTCTGTGTGCTGCACTCGCAATCCTGGTGCAATGGCTGGTATTTATCCCTTCAATGCTTCAGAAAACTGAGCATTACTTTGATCTAACGGGCTCGGTTACCTATGTCAGTGTGATTCTGTTCGCGCTAATTGCAGCAGGAAATTTTGACCCAAGGAGTTTACTTATCGGGGCCCTTTGTCTGATCTGGGCTATTCGACTAGGGTCGTTTTTGTTTGCACGGGTGAAAGCTGCCAGTTTTGACCGGCGATTCTCAAGAATGCTTGGGATACCGATGCAGTTCTTTATGACTTGGACGCTACAAGGTCTTTGGGTAACGGTCACACTTGCAGCAGGCATGGCAGCTCTGACCTCAGAACCCGTGGCGATAGGGCCCTTTGCTATTGTTGGAGCTGTCGTATGGTTGATAGGTTTTGCGATCGAAGTGATCTCAGACCGACAAAAGAGTAGGTTCCGCGAGGAGAATAAAGAGGGTTTTATTACTAGTGGGCTTTGGTCCTGGTCCAGACACCCGAACTATTTTGGAGAAATTGTTCTTTGGCTCGGTATCGCTATTATTGCCTTGCCGACATTATCCGGTTGGCAGTGGGCAACCATGATCTCCCCTATATTTGTCATCGTTTTGTTGACAAAAATTTCGGGTGTTACGATGCTGGAAGTCAGCGGCAAAAAACGATGGGGAACGGATGAGGGGTACCAGGCATATTTGGCTAGCACTTCGGTTTTGATTCCTTTGCCGCCAAAGAAATAGACCTACAAAAGAGTTCATAGGTTTAGAAAACTATCTTATTCATAGAAGCAATTAGGAACGTGTTATGAGTCAACCTGATATTGAGATAGAGGTATTTACTGACTTCGTTTGACCCTGGTGCTACCTCAGTACAGTTAGTATTGATAAGCTCATAACGGAACAGAATGTCAAAATTAAGTGGGCGTATTTTCCTTTGCACCCGGACACGCCGTTAGAAGGTCAGCTGCTAACAGATTTATTTCGTGGGCGAGAGGCTCAATTGGAAGGGTTTAAGAAACAGATGGTTGGTTTGATGGCTGAGCAGGGTCTGGCCTATGGCGAACGAAATAAAACGTACAATAGTCGACTGGCTCAGGAGCTGGGCAGTTGGGCAGACACGCAGAACAACGGCAATGAGTTGCACCAGCAGCTTTATCGCGCCTATTTCGTTGATAACAAGAATATCAGTGACCCGGAGGTGCTCGTTGCTTTAGTAGAAGCGACAAGCCTCGACTCTGACGAAGCTAGGGAGGTGCTAGCCGCTCGCACATTTAGTGTGCGGGTTGATGAGGACTGGTCTAGGGCGCATCAGTATGGTGTGACAGGCGTGCCTACTTTTGTTAGCGCGGGACTCAGTGTTGTTGGTTGTCAGCCCTATGAGCTGCTCACGCGTTTTTCGAATCATCTAAAAGAATTGAAGCAGCCAGCCGGTACGGATCTCACTTAAGGAAGCGATGTTCTCCGTTGGAGATGTTCGTATGGCCCTCATTTTTGACTCCTGCGGGGTCGACTTTAAATTGACGATTGTTTATCACACGCTAACGCGGCAGCCTGGTAAACATAGGAAATAGCGACACAGAATTCACGACAAAAATGGAAGTAAAAATGACAGATATAGAATCTCCAAATGTTTCGACAGATCTCCAAGGCGAAGTTGCACTTGTTACGGGTGCAACTTCAGGTTTGGGCAAACGGTTTGCCGAGGTGCTGGCGCTGAGTGGCGCCAAGGTGGCGGTAACGGGGCGTCGTGAAGATAGACTAGAGGCGCTTGCAGACCAGATTAATCAGCAAGGAGGTGAAGCGTTCCCGGTGAAACTGGATATGACCGATGCCGACAGCATTGTCTCCGCCGTTGAATCGGCTGAGAAGGCGCTTGGTACTGTCACGATTTTAGTAAACAACGCGGGCATTCCCGATGCTCAGCGCGCTCACAAAATGTCACTAGATCTGATCGACTCGGTGTTTGATACAAATTTGCGTGGTCCGTACATTATGAGCTGCGAAGTGGCTAGGCGTTTGATGGATGCAGGAAAGGGCGGCAAAATGGTAAACATTTCATCCGTTGGCGCATTTAATTATTCTGGTAATGGTGCTGCGCTTTATTCCATTACCAAAGCCGGTATCGTCCGAATGACGGAAGCGCTAGCGGTTGAATGGGCTAGGTTCAATATTAATGTGAATTGTATTGCGCCTGGTGCATTTTCTTCCGAGATGATGGACGGAATGCTCGAGCGGATGGGGGACTTTAGTCAATCGTTCCCAAGGAAAAGAATTGGGCAGCCATCGCAGATGGACAGTACATTGTTATATCTAGTCTCGCCTGCATCTGAAATGGTGACTGGCACGTTTATCAAAGTTGATGACGGCCAAGGTCCAAGGTAGTCTGAGGTTGCGCTGGGGATTAGCTGCGCCCTGGGCCGAACCGGGATACAAGTCCACCGATCCCGCGTACAAGCCATCGAGGCTGGTGCTTTGCCCATGTGACCGCTGCCTGATTTGCGACGCCTGGAATACGGATCACTTCTCGGGCCATGAGTGCGTCAAAGCCTTCCCGAGCCACGTCCTCCACTCTGGACATCATGAATGGCGGGACGTTCGATGCTGACAGATCTTGCACCATATCAGTGTTGGTCAGGCCAGGGCATAAGGCAGTAACACTAACGCCGGTATCCCGCAGTTCCTCTGATAGCGATTCCGTAAGCGAGAGCACAAACGCTTTGCTAGCGGCATAAATCGCCATAGAGGGTACAGGCTGGAATGCCGCGACTGAGGCAACATTCAAAATTCGACCTGAGCCTCGATGCTTCATTTCCTTGACAAAGTGAAGTGTCAAGGTTGAGAGCGCAGTGATGTTGACCGAAATGAGTTGTTGAATGCCAGCATCATCAAGCAGGTCAAAATTTTCGCTATAAGCAATGCCCGCATTGTTGGCGAGCACGTCGACAGATATTTCAAGCGCTGCAATTTCGCGAAGTAGGGTGCCGACGCCGTCCTCGCTGGCAAGATCACTGACGATATAGGTGACATCTGTCAGTGGTGAGAGCTCCTCATGTAGTTCTTTGAGGAGACTTTCGCGGCGAGCAGTGAGCACAAGGGCAAAGCCCTGTGACGCAAATGTTCGAGCCAAAGCAGCACCGATACCGGAGGAAGCTCCAGTCACCAGAACTGTTCCCTTGGTTGAATGTTTACTCAAGTTTCATCGTCTCCTTTCTTTGCTGGTCCGGCTTGCCCTGTCATCATTCTTTGCACCCAAGATTGATAAGCCATCATGGGCTGCATTGCGCCTGAGATTAATTCGCTGTATTGACTCGACCCTGCGTCTTTCAGGTATTTTTGAGCGTTCTTCACCATCTCCTCTTGAAGTTTCTCGACATTTGGCAGGCCAAGAAAGCTTCTCAGTTCTTCAGGTGTTAAATCAACGTCTACGGTAATTTTCATGGTCGCTCACTGTGCAGATAGTTTAGAAGTGTGATTGTCCACTATTCAGGGGTAGAAAAGAAAGAAGGGTGAAAAATCACCCTTCAAAAATGCCAATATAGGGGACCATATTGGACTTTGCTTAAAGCAGAATCGCGTTGCGCTGAAGCCGCTAAAACTTGCTCGCTAAGATGTGATGTTATTCGCTGTCGGTTTTGAATACTTTGCGCACTGCTTCGCCAGCTTCTGTCATTGCAGACTTAACGATCTCAGTCTGAACCTGCGTCGCTTCTTTGGTGTTTTCCCAAAGTGTTGAGCCGTATTCGCGCTGTAATTCAACGAATGAACTGACGTCTTTGACTTCAGGGAGGCGCTGACCAAAGCTGCTATTTAATTCGAAATACTTCTGCCAATTTTGCTGCTGTGTGCGGAAAGATTCCTGCATTGCGTTCTGATTGATCTCGAAGATCGTGCGACCGAAGTCGGCTTGCTTCTGTAGTATATTCATTTCAAAGTCCTTGCTTTCGCTTGTTCGCTATCGTTCGTTTAAGGGTCGTCCGCCGATGGATCATGCCGCTTAATCAGCGTCTAATTGTTGCGTTGCAGCATTATATATTGCACTGCACAAAAAGCAACATTTTTTTAAATCTTTCTCTTATCCGCCTCGTGACGAGGTTTGTTGGGGAGAAATCGCTGGCTACCGCTGAAGAAGAACATTTCCGGGGGTACGGTTCCAACCCGACGCTTGGTGCTTATCCTGCGATACCAGCTTCTGGTATTTTTAAGTTACTCAGCGGTTTTCTTTGCCTTTGGCTTGGCTTTGGTTTTTGCTTTCTTAACCGGGACTGCTTCTGCTTTGTCTTCCACTGCTTCCTCTGAAACCTCATCGCTGGTCATAGCCAATTTGAATGCATCACGTGTCTCTTCGAAAGTTGTTTTAACAAGTTCGTTTTGTGTTTCAAGCGCAGATTTGGCGTTAGCCCATAGAGACTCACCGTATTCACGCTGAAGGGTCAGGAAAGCGGAGATATCTCTTACCTCAGGTAGCCTCTCACCAAAGCTCTTGTTTGTTTCAATATACTTTTCGACATTAGCCTTTTGTTGTGAGGTGAACTCTTTAAGCGCGCCGGAATTGATGTTGAAGAGTGATTTTGTAAGCTCAGTTTGTTTCTCAATAACGTTCATTTTTTAAATCCTTTTCTCTAATTCGCAAGACCTGCTTCAACGAGGGCCTGCTTTATAAAGTTGTCTCTGTGTGGAGCTTGCATATTGATTTTTAGTCAGTAGTTCAGCTTGGCTGATGTTGCACTGCATCATTATATGTTGCGTTGCAGCAATTTCAACCCCCATGCGTTGAATTTAGGCAACTTTTTCTACCAGCGTCGCTGTGTCCTGGTTTTTGTAGGGCATCTTTGTTGTATCGTTGCCCACTTTTTCGGCATCGGTGGCAGGCTTGCGGGTGAGTTCTGACACACTCGCAGTTACTGCTTTTTCGGGTATGAGCAACGCCTTCAATTTTTCGAAGGCCGCATAGATATCTTTTCTGAGCTGGTCGGGATCAGGCAGTGCCTTTTGGCAAGCGGTGACGGCGAAATAGAGCTCATCGACATAGCTCTGAACCGTGATGTTGACGCCGTTACCGTGAGCCGGTATCGATACAGGATAGTGTGTCAACATTTCTGCACCATTCGAGTAGAGCTTCTGCTTTGGTCCAGGTACATTTGATATCAAAACGTTAATTGGAGGTGGCAGATAATCTGCGGCGCTTGTAGCCTCAGCGATCTGGGCGGCGGCTATCGTTAACGCAGGCAAACCAGCCAGGGAAACGTTCGTGGTCAATCCGTGTGAGAGGTCTGCTGTGACTTCTTTCGCTGTCAACGCGGAATCACGAATGGCGAGTAATCGGAGGCTAGGGTCTGCTAGATGAGTCGCTAGATCAACCTTCATCATCGTGACTTGGTTACATAATGACTCATCCCCGGGTCGGCGAAGCGACACCGGACAACCGGCGATGAGCGATTTGTCAGGCAGTTCTCCTTTTCGCTCAAGATAAGTGCGTAATCCGCCAGCAGCAACACTCATAAACACATCATTGACTTTGCAATCCAGCGCTTTGCCTATTCGTTTTACATCCGCGAGCGAAATTTGACCAGCGGCATAGCTTCTGCCACTTCCAATTGTTTTGTTGAAGCGAGTCTCCGGTGCTGGTTCCATCAAAGCGCCCAGTTGCTTCGAAGGGTCAATGGTGCGCTGACCTATTCGCACTGACGATTCAATTTGGCCCAGGAAACGATATTGATTGTCGGCCTGAAAAGAAATCAGGTTCTCAGCGGATTGGATTAGCATCTCCAAGTTCCCCGATTGCACGCTGTCCTTGGTGCCGGCGTTTGCTGTTTGTTCAAATTGCCGAACCTCGGCAGATGGGTCCATCAGCATTGCTAATGCCAGTTGTCCGGATACGCCATCAATGCACACGTGATGAGTTTGGTTGTAATAAGCAATCTTGCGGTCAGCGAAACCCGTGATAACCTGTATTGACCACAGTGGTTTGCCTCGGTCCATTGGGACAGCGTGGAGTTCAGCGATTTTCTCCTGGAGTTTGGAGAAACCCGCTTTCGACGTAGCAGCAGTCTCGAGGGGTACTTCATAAATGTGGTTATCGATATTGAACTGCTTGTCTTCGACCCAGAACGGATGGTCCATATTCATCGGTGTATATCGAAGCTTTCGTGTCAGGTACGGTACTAGATGGCGTCGGTCTGATATGACTTGCCTCAAACCCTCGATGAAGTCCTTAGCCGTTTGACCCACAGGCAACTCAAGTATTTGTATAGAAGCGATGTGATTATGGACGGAATTTGTTTCTGTGTATAAAAAATTGGCATCTAGCGCGCCGATTTGTTCCATGATGAAGGTTTCCTCTACATATTTTAAAGATCTAATCGGCCAGTTTGGCGATAGCGATCCATTGACTTATCCGCACTTGCCGACACACTTTTAGTGCCTTGTTGGATTGCTTAAACTAGATGCAAACAGCGTACCAACTAGGCTGCTATATATTTCAGGGCATTTCATCGTAAGCGTGCGCTTACAAACCTCCGGAACGGAACGAAGTGAGCAATGTAACGTGCCAGCATGGTGCGTTAAATAACGATGATATAGTCAGATGGTGCGTGATCGCGCTGCATTATAGTTATGGCGTGAATTGTGTCAATATATTTTTGTGCAATGCAATATAATTTGTTTTGTGAAGGACGTTGATTGGAACTTTGAACTGAAAACGCTAAAAGCGTTGATTCTTCGCTGGTTCTTGGACAAACTCGATTTGTTCACTGCAACATTCGATAGCCCGGAGGCCGTTTGTACCAAAAGCTCGATTTGCCCGCAAAATTGTCTAGCAATGAGAATCTAAAATCTCGTCCCCCGTCGCTATTGAACGCGTTGACTGAGATCCCTAGAACGTTGCTGGACATAGGCGCGTTGTGTTTGAGTGCGCCGTTTCTGGCAAGCATGCCCCGAGGTGATGGTCATCCCGTGATGGTACTGCCCGGCTTTATGGCAAGTGACCAATCAACGGCGGTGTTAAGAGGCTATCTGAAGCAGCTCGGCTATGATTCGATGGGTTGGGAGTTGGGTCAAAACAGTGGTCGATTTGAAATTATCCATCACATTTTGATTGCTCGTTTTCTCGAGGCAGTTGAGGAATGCGGAGATAAAATCACGCTAATTGGTCAAAGTTTGGGAGGGGTTTATGCCCGAGAGCTTGCTCGTTTGTTTCCGGATAAGGTGAGGCAGGTAATAACACTCGGCAGTCCCTTCGGCGTGGTAAATGGGACAGCAGCGAATCCCCTGGTCCGAAGTCTATTCGAGATTCAATCGGGTCTTTCGATTGAAGAGATGCGTGAAGCGATATACGAAATGGATCCACACAAAACGCCGCCGGTCCCTTTAACAGCAATTTTTAGTAAGGGTGATGGCGTGGTGAATTGGCGTGTTTGCCGCGAGGCATTTGAAGATTTTGAAACAGACAATGTAGAGGTATTTGGCGCACACTGTGGTATGGGGTTTAACGCTGCAATTTACTACATCATTGCGGACCGATTGGCACAGCCCCGGGATGATTGGAAAAAATTTAAAAGGTGCAAGCTTGAAAAAAGCAGCACAGTTTTACTAGGTGGGGTCGAACCCGGACGAGAATCAGCGACAGTCAGGTAGAAATCTATGAGAGAGTTCAAGAAATACCCTAATCGAAGACTTTATGACATTGAGGAAAGTAAATACGTCACAGTTGAAGATATTCGTAAACTGGTGCTGAAAGGAGAGGTGATTCGAGTCCTGGATTCTAAAACTGAAAAGGATCTAACACGTTCTGTGTTGCTTCAGATTATCACCGAGCAGGAAAGTGAAGGCCATGAGCCCATATTGACGAACCGAGTGCTGGAGCAGCTTATCCGGTTCTATGGCGCCCCGATGCAAAATGTTGTGAGTAAATACATTGAGCAAAGTATAAAAACGTTTCTCGAGCATGAACAAAACTACCGCCAACGAATGCAGGATTTTTCCCCAGCAGATCCAATGGGTCTGATGCGAAAGGCGCTCGAACAAAACATGGAGTTTTGGAATCGACTCACCAATTCATCCATTGACAACAACTCGCGGGATAAACAGCCCTGAGCGGGATAAACAGCCCTGAGCGGAATAAACAGCCCGAACGCTCATAACTGCCTCAGATAAGTTCATGGGCTAGGCTGCCACATCTTTAGTAATGCATTTAACTCATCATAGCCGTCGATGGTGAACTCGGCGGCGCTAAGGTCCTCCGCATCAACATAGGGGCTGTTGATCGCAACAACTTTCATCCCCGCGCTAGTGGCCGCCTGTATACCCGCGGGTGAATCTTCAAAAGCAATACATTGTCTAGGGTCCGCGTTGATTTCGGATGCGCAGAGTAAAAAGATGTCGGGCTCTGGTTTGCCCCTCCGCAATAGTGGATGGTCTCCGCAGATGATCTTATCAAAATGACTCGCCCACGCTTTTTGGCTGAGCTTCAAGGAACAAACGTGTTGATGAGAACTGGTTGCTAAACCTAGGGGAATATCAGCCTGATAAGCCGCAGTGAGAAAGTGTTCTGCAAACGGTATCTCGGGTGGGTTCTCAAACAGGCTCAGCAGGTAAACTTCGCGTTTGGCCAGATACTCGTCGACACTCAAGGGTAAACTCGCGTGATCTATCGTGATCTGTGCACTTTCGCGGGAATCGCGTCCAATGCATCGTTTCTTGAGTTCTGGTGAAAAAACCTGATCGTAGGGATCGAGAACGCGCTGTGAAGCGATGGTATAAAGTGGTTCAGTGTCGAGCAGTGTGCCGTCAAGGTCGAAAATCAGTGCAGAAGGCCTATCGCGGAGCGTGTCTATCATTGAATCGGTTGCTAAAGGTTCTTCATTCTTCATGCTGTCTAAAAGTCCGTTACAAAGTTTGTGGAAAATCAGGATGGTTCGAACTTGAGCGATATGTTTTCAATGATCTCGTGGGGGATGATGTCTTCTTCTTGATCTATCATCGTGGTCGCCTCTACTGCTAGCTGTGTAAGCTTAAAGAGATTTAGCTGATTCATTTCGAACGGATTGTTTCGCTCAATAACAATGTGTGTCAACAGGAATGACAGTGCATCTTCTTTCGACAATTTTGATCTATTGTGTTTTGAGGTTCTCATCCTGATGGTGTCGTCTCGTGGTAAATTGAAGAGTAATCTGTCGTGCCACTGTGCCCCGTGCGCAAATGCCCATGCACAAAGCCGCCAATTTACTCGGTGCTTGTCCAATTGTAAAAGATTCTCTCATTCAGTATCTAAAGAGAAATCAATTCGAGACCGTTTGAAGATTGACATGTTAGCGGGAATTGATTCGTAGGTAACAAGACGGGATAATTTTGCACTAACAAGACCGCAGGCTCTGGAGGATGTTCAGGGTCGAATGATCAATAAAACGTAGGTTAAGCTTAGTATGTATGAAACATGATAGAAGTTAGTCATTTGGTTAAAAGTTTTGGATCGCTAGTAGCCGTTGATAATCTCTCTTTGCAGATTGTGCCAGGTGAAATTCTCGGATTTTTGGGCCCCAATGGTGCTGGCAAGTCGACAACAATGAAAATTCTTACGGGCTATCTCAAGCCGACATCGGGCACGGTCAAGGTGAATGGGATAAACGTGGAACAGGATCCTGTCGGCGTTAAGCAGCTTATCGGCTATCTGCCAGAGGGTGCCCCGGCATATGAGGAAATGACTACCCGGAGGTTCCTGACCTTCATCGCAGAATTGAGGGGTTATACCGGGCATGAGATTGTAAAGCGGCTTGATCGTGTTGTTGATGTGATGTCGTTATCGAGTGTAATCGATCGGCGAATCGAGACCTTATCTAAAGGGTTTAAGCGCCGTGTAGGCATTGCTCAGGCGATCATTCATGATCCGAAAATTCTTATCCTTGATGAGCCTACCGATGGTCTGGACCCTAACCAAAAACATCAGGTGCGTGAGCTGATACGTGGGTTATCAAAAGATAAGATCATCATAGTGTCGACACATATATTGGAAGAGGTAACTGCGGTATGCTCGCGAGCGGTGATCATCTCCGATGGAAAAGTTTTAGAAGATTGTGAGCCATCGACGCTGGAAACCAGATCAAAATACCATGGCGCCGTTACCTTGATCTGCAGTTGTGAAACAGATTTTGCGAGGATGAGGGTTGCAACTAAGGCGCTGGTGGCTGATATGCCGCCAATCGTCGATGAGGACGCCTTCAGACTGACCCTGTTTCAAAGCGAATCGAGCAGACCATTATTGCTTCACGTAACAAAGTTGTTGGAGGAGACGGGCGTCGTCGCTGAGGTTGTATCGGAAAAAGGTCGTCTCGACGAGGTCTTTAGGTCGATTACAAAATCAGCGGAGGTGTTGGCTTGAGAGCAATAAATATCGTTATGAAAAGAGAGCTTGATAGCTACTTTTCAACCCATTTGGCTTACGTGTTTATTCTTATATTCCTAGTGCTTTCCGGTGTTTTTACTTTTTATCTGGGGAACTTCTATGAAAGAGGACAAGCTGATTTGTTGCCGTTTTTTAATTTTCATCCGTGGCTGTATCTTTTCCTTGTGCCTGCGCTATCGATGCGCTTGTGGGCGGAGGAGTTGAAATCAGGGTCTATCGAACTGTTGTTAACGTTACCGGTGACGATTGTAGATGCAGTTGTAGGCAAGTTTCTCGCAGCCTGGATCTTTGCTGGTATCTCATTAATGATGACCTTTCCACTCTGGTTGACGGTCAATTATCTTGGCGACCCTGATAATGGCGTGATTTTTACAAGCTATATTGGTAGTTGGTTGATGGCTGGCAGCTTTCTGGCGATCGGATCATGTATGTCTGCGTTGAGCAAAAGCCAGGTCATTGCATTTATTTTGTGCGGAGTCGTCTGCCTGCTTTTTGTGCTTGCAGGATATCCTTTGGTTCTTAACTCGATTAAAACATGGGTGCCTTTGGTTGTAGTTGATTCTGTTGCCAGCTTGAGTTTCCTGAACCACTTCAATTCGATTTCACGGGGCATAATCAGTTTGCGTGACGTGCTTTACTTTTGCTCTGTCCAAGTTGTTTGGTTGGCAGCCACAGTGGTTGTTATTAACGCAAGACAGTCGAGGTAATAGTGTCTAAATCTGATACGAGTACAGCAACAAATAAAGCGAATCAACACCTATCAGGACGGCTTTCTTCAACGTTAATGTTGGTAGTGATATTTGGAATATTTTTTGCGTTTACGATGCTGAACAATGCATTGTTCTCAAGTGCGCGGATTGATTTGACCGAAAACAAGTTATATACACTGACGCTTGGTACCCGGGACTTGATTGCGGAAATAGATGAGCCGATAAAGTTTCGCTTTTTCTTTTCCCAGCGTGCAAGCGAGGATCTTACAGCGTTAAGAGCTTATGCGCGGCGGGTGCAAGAGTTGCTTGAAGAGTATCAAGCGCTCGCCGGGGGTAGTATTAATCTTGAGATCATCGATCCCGAACCATTTTCAGAAGAGGAAGATCTGGCCGCTCAGTTTGGACTGCAGAGTGTGCCTGTGAACAACGCTGGAGATGAGCTCTACTTTGGACTGGTAGGCACCAATTCGGTAGATGATCAGCTGATCATTTCCTTTTTTCAACCAGATAAAGAAGAGTTTCTTGAGTATGACATCAGTCGAATTATTCATCAGTTGAATTCATCCAGAAAACCTAAGGTGGGTTTGTTGTCCTCGTTGAAGATTCAAGGCGATATTGACACGAGTACATTCCAAACGACGCCTGCCTGGGTCGTTATTGACCAGCTAACACAGCAATATGAGGTGGTTGATGTCGCGATGGATGCCACGGAATTACCCAGAGACATGCAGTTGTTAATAATTGTTCATCCGAAATCGCTTTCTGACGCGACATTATTTGCGATCGATCAATTTGCCATGGCTGGCGGCAGAGTCTTGTTGTTTGTTGATCCTCTCGCAGAAATGGAACGCCGTCCACCTGGGGCGATGCCGACTGAGCCTGCTTCAGACTTTTCACTGCTGTCAAATTGGGGTATGCAACTTCGGGCAGATACTGTGTTAGCGGATAGCGCAGCAGCGCTTAATGTAGGCGGGAGCAACGGGCAGTCGGTGAGGCATCTTGGAATACTGGGGCTTAGTGCTGAAAACTTCAATTCCGATGACGTCTCTTTGGCCAGTCTGGAATCTATCAATGTGACAACCAGTGGCATTCTGGACATGGTCGGGAGACCCGAAAGCAGAATAGATATCCTCATCCAGTCTAGCGAAAACGCTATGCCAATGGCCAGTACCGAATTTCAATCACTGACGGATCCGGAACAACTGCTCAAGACTTTTGTACCCACGGGCAAGCGCTACACGATAGCTGCAAGAATAAGCGGTAAAGCGGTAACAGCGTATCCTGGAGGTGTCGATGTCGAAACTGTTCCAGAAGCTGAAGCTGAAGTGGAAGGACAAGGACAAGGACAAGTAGAAAGCACTCGTGATACTCAGTTACACCAGGCCGTATTAACAGGAACAGACAAGCTGAATGTCATTGTGGTCGCTGATACGGATATTCTGACGGACAGGCTCTGGGTGCAGGTCCAGAATTTTTTCGGTCAGGCAATAGCGAGTCCCTGGGCGAATAACGGAGACTTTGTGCTCAACAGCGTAGACAATTTGCTAGGCGGTTCCGAGTTGATCAGTATCCGTAGTCGAGGTCGGTTTTCGCGCCCATTTACAGTGGTTGAATCGCTAAGGTTGGCAGCGCAATCTAAATACCAGAAAAGTGCTGATACGCTGCAGAGAGAACTTGAAGAAACTGAGGCTGAGCTTAATGAAGTTGAGTCCAGTCAAAGTGATCAGAATTTGCTTGCATTGTCCCCCGAGCAGGAGCAAGCGATTACGCAGTTTCAAGATGAAAAACTCCGCATCAGAAAACAGTTAAGAGATGTGCGTCATCAACTGGACAAAGACATAGAAGGATTGGGCGCGACGCTTAAATTGATAAATATTATTGTGTTGCCGTTGTTGCTGGTACTCGTCATCTACGCCATGCGGTACACCCGAGGTGCGAGGGTCGCAGGATGATGATGCCTATATGATTGGGCAGATCACACGAAAGTATTCTGTTGCGCTATGTTGCGCTGTTTTTCTCATTGCTGTGCTGTTTATTTTGCAAACATCGGAGCGTGAAGTCGCAGTGAAACCTAGGTTGTTTGATCTTATTGCTAATGAGTCATCGATCGCTGCGGTAGAAATTAGCCGGGGTAATACGCGGATAGCGATGGTTTCCACTGATGCCGGTTGGCGGATTAGTCATCATGAGAAGCTCAAAGATTACCCCGTCGACCCGTTGGTGATGAGCCGTTTAATCCGCTTTGTTCTGGACGCAAAATACGTTGAAAGGAAAACGGACCGTCCGGAGAAATTGGGAAAATTAGGTTTGGCGTTGGAAGTTGGTCAGTCAGCAAGCGTTGGTCCGGTGTTACTGTCTGTTGAAGCGATGTCAAAAGAATCGCAAGTACTGGTAGGAAACTTATCGCAGTCAGGTCTGGGTACTTATGTCAGAGTTCCGAATGAGTCTCAGGTATGGCTGGTGTCTGGGCGTGTCAAATTGCCTCTTGATGTGCTTGATTGGATCTCGCCGGTTTTTCTAAATATTGATCGCGCGGAGATTGTGCGCGCTACATTTACTTCTCCAACGGGGGCCAGAGTTGTCGTATCAGCGTCGGGTAACACTGAATCAGCTATCATCGAAAATATGCCTGTAGGGACAAAACTGGCCTACGACAGTGTGCCTGATACTGCCTTGGACGCGTTGATCAATTTGAGATTGATAGAGGTCAGACGGGCTGATTATCATGCGTGGGAAGACGCCGCCAGTGCTGAGTTCGAGTTGTCTTCTGGGTCATTAATTCTATTGCGTTGTACTGAAATCAATGGAAAGTATTGGGTGCTTGTTGCTCGCGACGGGATCAATGATCGGTGGAGTTATGCTGTTGACCAATACAGATTTGCCCAGTTAACTAAAGAGATGAATGACTATCTTGCTATAACGCAAGACAACGGAGAGTAATCCATGGAATACACATGTATTGATTTAGAGCGATTTGATCAAATTGCTGTGGTCACGTTAAATCGTCCGGAAGTCATGAATGCATTAAATGGCACTATCATGAAAGAAATCGAGGCAGTTTCAAGATCTTTTTTGGATGACGAGCAAACAAGAGTGGTGATATTTAGAGGTGGCGGAAAACACTTCAGCGCCGGAGCTGATCTGAAAGAAAAGGTGTCTGACCCGGATCGTTCTCTGCTATTGGCGCGTCGAGAGGCTGGACTGGGTGCAAGAATGATTCGCGCAATTTGTGAGATTAATCAAGTCACGATCGCTGCGATACAGGGCGCAGCACTAGGGGGTGGCGCCTGTATTCCGACGGCTTGTGATTTCAGAATTGGGTCGACAGACAGTTTCTGCGGCTACCCTGAAGTTAACCTTGGCATTAATTTAATGTGGCGTGCGTTGCCGCTGTGCGTTCGGCTCATCGGACCTGCGAGAGCAAAGCGAATGATTATGTTGGGTGACAATGAGAACGCCAAGACATTGCTGGAGTGGGGGTTCCTAGATCAGTTGGTAGAGCGGGAAGACTTGGAACAAGCCAGCATGACACTGGCAAGGCGGTACGCGAACCAGCCGCCGATAGCCGTACAAATGATTAAGCAAAGTATTAATGCCGTCAGTAGTGCGCTGGATGACGCGGTAATGCATATGGATACCGATCAAAATTTACTGACAGCTTCAACGGAAGATCGCAAGGAAGGAATAAGCGCGTTTTTTGAAAAGCGCCCGCCGGAATTTAGCGGGCGCTGAAAGCCGTTAACCAGGCACCGACTAGGGCGTATCTGGTTTAGTCGGTTTTATTGGTCAAACATGATGACGTGACGTGCTTCCTGACCTGTTTTGAGCGCCTGCAGGGCGTCGTTTACATCTTCCAGCTTGATGTGTTTTGAGATCATCTGATCCAAGTGTAACTTGCCGGAAAGGTAAAAATCGACAAACCTGGGCATATCAACCCTGAAGCGGTTAGAGCCCATATTTGAACCCTGAATCTTCTTCTCCGAAAGCAGTTCCGCTCCATGAATTTCAATCATCGTTCCTACTGGAATCATCCCGATGACCGTTGCGGTGCCGCCGGCACCCAGCATTTTAAAAGCCTGCTCAGCGGTGGCCTTCAATCCTATTGCTTCAAAGGTGTAATCGCACCCACCCTTGGTTAGCTCTTGTACTTCGCCAACGGCATCACAGTTTCCTGCATTGACCGTATGGGTGGCACCCAGTGCTTTGGCGAGTTCGAGTTTCGAATCAACCATATCAACAGCGATGATCTCTGCTGCGCCGGCGATGGCAGCGCCATTGATTGCAGCGAGACCCACGCCACCGCAACCGATAACCGCAACCTTGGAGCCCGGTTCAACGCCGGCAGTGTGGAAGACGGCACCAACGCCGGTTGTTGTTGAGCATCCAATGAGTGCTGCTCGGTCGAATGGCATGTCTTCCCTGACTTTTACCAAGGCATGTTCGTGAATCAGCATCATCTCTGCAAACGATGACAGGTTCAAAAATTGATGTATCGGATTGGAATCCTGAATAAGACGACTCTCTTCATCTTCTTTTCGGGAAACATCTGGACTGCTACACAGAGATAAATGACCCGTGAGACACTTGTCGCAGTGGCCGCAGAATGCAGATAGGCAGGTGATAACGTGGTCACCCTTTTTGACATAGGTCACAGACGAACCAACTTCTTCGACAATACCAGCGCTCTCGTGGCCAAGAATCGTGGGGAGCATGTAAGGATAAGATCCATCCATGAAATGCACATCGCTGTGGCATACACCTGCCGCGACGGTTCTCACCAGCACCTCTCTTGGACCAGGTTTGGACACTTGAACTTCTTCAATGACAAGCGGTTTATTGTGTTCTCTCAATACAGCGGCTTTCATGGCTGACCCTCTCGTTACTTAATTTCATTCGTTGTGCCAGAGTGTAAACTACCATGCCTTGAATAAGAATTGGGATGTGTCTCCGCGACGCTTGGGCTGTGGTTTGGGGCTGTGGTTTTGGGATCGGACGCTTTTACGGACTTAGATAATGTAACGAGGAGAGGTCAAGACCCTTGTGAACAATACAAATAGCGATACGGTGCTGGTTTATATTGCCTTTGGCTCGAACATGGGCAAGAGGGTTGATTACATAAAGCAGATGATGAAGGCGCTTGAAGGCATAGGTGGCGCTACGATGCGTTGTTCTTCTTTCTGGCTCAGCGAAGCGACAGGAATGGGGCGTGATGCTGGGGATTTTGTTAATGGGGTTGTCGAATTAAGAACAAAGCTGTCAGCAGCGAAGTTGTTGGATAGCCTCCAACAAATTGAAATCTCCATGGGGCGGCCCGCAGAACACAAGGTTAACGCGTCTCGCGTAATTGATCTGGATATTATCAGCTATGGCGATCAGTCGATTTCAACGCCACGGTTAACGGTGCCTCATCCCAGGGCGCACCAGCGCTTGTTTGTGCTTAATCCGCTGCTGGAACTAGCACCGGATCTAAAACTTCACGGGTTTGATCAGACGGTGGCAGAACTTGTGGAGATCGCTCCGCCTATGAGGATCAGTCAACAACGACGCCAGTGAGTTCTTTCTATGCTGCCGCTAAGCTGGTGGGCTGAACGAAAAGAAGGCGAAAACAAAGAAGTAGTCTCAGGGTGCCGAGGCTGGCACCAATCACTTCAGAATTTCGGTGGAGTATCCGTTGCTCAATCTTTTGGCTTAGGGGTAAATGCAGACATAGGAAAGGGCGAAACGTTACCTGATTTTGGTTCGGTAATTTTGCCAACGCCTTCTTTGGCGACTTCGTCTATTCGGACGATAGAGTGCATTGGGATGTAGCTGCGATTTACGCCATCAAATTCAGATTTCAGTTTCTCTTCACTGGGGTCAACAACTAGCTGTGATCGTTCACCAAAAACCATTTCCTCAATTTCGATAAAACCATACAAATCACTTTGGTAAATCTGACGAGCATATACTTCGAAGATTTCCCCTTGATTGAAGAAAATGATTTTGAAAATGGGTGTGTTTGTCATGGATTTTTAGTGTTTATGCAGGTTTAAAGGGCGCGGTGGATAAGATTACCGCATGGTTTTCTATCTTACAGGTAAATGAGGGCAATGATCGAAAAATCAAGGGCAGAAATGAAGACTACGGGCAGAATAGCGGTTCTATCTGGAGATATGAGTGTCTATAATGCAGGCCCTTTTCTATCTGGTTGCTCGTTGATGGGATTTGAAAACCGGAAAACAGCCCTAAACACGAATTAAACATGACGACGAACAAAGTTTTTATTAAAACCCATGGATGCCAGATGAATGAGTACGATTCGTCGCGCATGCTCGATTTGCTTAAAGAATCTCATGGTTATGAGTTAACAGATCAGGAAAGTGAAGCAGACCTGCTTCTGCTAAACACCTGTTCTATAAGGGAAAAAGCGCAAGAAAAGGTGTTTCATCAGCTCGGGCGCTGGCGCAAAATTAAAGCAAAGAAGCCAGACCTTAAGATTGGCATTGGTGGATGTGTAGCCAGCCAGGAAGGGGAAGCTATTAGCAAAAGGGCGCCCTATGTTGATCTCATATTTGGTCCACAAACCCTGCACCGGTTGCCAGAATTGATCGATGGTGCTGATAAAACCGAATCGGCGGTAATCGATATCAGCTTTCCGGAGATAGAAAAGTTTGATTGCTTGCCCGAAGCCTCTGTCGATGGGCCTTCAGCGTTTGTGTCCATCATGGAGGGCTGTAGCAAGTATTGCTCTTTTTGCGTTGTCCCTTACACGCGAGGTGAAGAAGTAAGCCGACCGCTGAAGGATGTTTTGCAGGAAATTCTCTCTCTTGCTGAGAAGGGAGTCAGAGAGGTCAATTTGCTAGGTCAGAATGTCAATGCTTATCGTGGTGACATTGGCGATGGAACCGTGGCAGACCTGGCCTATTTGATCACCCTAGTCGCTGAAATCGAGGGTATTGATCGCATTAGATATACAACGTCTCACCCTGTTGAATTCAGTGATAGCCTGATCGAAGTGTACGCTGAAGTCCCGGAGTTGGTCAGTCATCTGCATCTGCCGGTTCAGAGTGGGTCGGATAGGATTCTTGCCAAAATGAAGCGTGGCCACACGGTGCTTGAGTACAAGTCGAAGATCCGACGTTTGAAGAAGATTCGCCCCGACCTAAGCATGTCTTCTGACTTTATTATTGGGTTCCCCGGAGAAACCGATAAAGATTTCGAGCAGACGATGGATCTCATTGCACAAATTGGTTTCGACCAGTCTTTTAGTTTTGTTTTTAGTGCTAGACCTGGCACGCCAGCAGCAGAGCTGCCGGATGACACCCCAATGGCGGTCAAAAAAGAGAGACTTGCGTTGTTGCAGCAGCGAATTAATCAGCAGTCGCTGAAAATCAGTCGCGATATGGTCGGCTCTAGACAGCGAGTGTTGGTGATGGGACCTTCTAAAAGAGATCCGGGTGAACTGCAGGCACGCACGGAAAACAATCGTGTTGTGAACTTCAAGCAAGACGATAGATCACTCATTGGTCAATTTGTCACCGTCGAGATCCTCGAAGCCCTGCCTAACTCGCTTCGTGGCGTCCAAATTTGAAGCAGATATAGCTGAATCTGCGCTTTTCCTCACGAGCACGAGGGTATATTCTAATCAACCGTGAACATCATAAAATGACATTGGATACAAATACTGCGCCGCACCAGGTCACTCTGGAGCCCATTGATAGTCAACAGCTTGCGAACCTCTGTGGTCCATTCGACTCACACCTGCGTCAGATAGAAACCCGGCTAGGTATTACCATCAACAACCGTGGCAACGATTTTCAACTTATCGGTAACGATGAACTCGTTGTCGCCGCGGGTGAATTGCTGGGTCAATTGGCAAGTGAAGTGACAAGCGGAGTGAATTTAACCTCGGACAAGGTCCATTTGTTTTTGCAAGAATCCGGCGTAGAGGCTTTGTCCGATGCCGAAGTTGATGGCAACGACTTTATCATCGCAACGCGTAAAAAGAGTATCAAGCCGAGGGGACGAAATCAGATCGGGTACATTCGTGCCATTCGATCCAACGACATTAATTTTGGTGTGGGTCCGGCGGGTACTGGTAAAACCTACCTTGCGGTTGCCTGCGCTGTTGAGGCGCTGGAGCAGGAGCAGGTGAGGAGGATTCTGCTTGTTCGACCAGCGGTTGAAGCAGGAGAAAAACTAGGTTTTTTGCCCGGTGATCTAAGCCAAAAAATTGATCCCTATCTGCGCCCGCTCTACGACGCACTCTACGAAATGTTAGGCTTTGAGCGCGTTGAAAAGCTCATTGAAAAGAACGTGATTGAGGTCGCCCCTTTGGCGTATATGCGGGGCCGAACACTGAATGATTCCTACATCATTCTTGATGAAAGTCAAAATACAACCGTGGAGCAAATGAAAATGTTCTTAACACGGGTTGGCTTCGGCTCTACTGTAGTCGTGACCGGTGATATTACTCAAATAGATCTGCCCAACAAAACGATGTCCGGGCTGCGCCATGTACTGACGGTGCTTAAGGATATCAATGGGATATCCTTTACGCACTTTAGTTCCAGAGATGTTGTCAGACATCCGCTGGTGCAGAGGATCGTTGAAGCCTACGATCGAAGTGAGAATGGCTGAGGCGCTGATGACCGAGAAGTCGACAGAGGAGTTGACCAGGAGTGAATTGCCGCATCAGGTTGATGTGCAGTGGGCCGTGCAAGCTGAATCCTGGATGCCGGATAATGCTGACATTTGTCGCTGGGCTTGCGAGGTTTTGAGAAACCTCGGTGGGGATGGCCAGCCAGCCGAGGTGTGTGTGAGAATCGTCTCGGAATCCGAGATCAAAGGTTTAAATCGAGACTATCGTGACGTGAACAAGGTGACTAATGTGCTTGCCTTTCCTCAATCAATTGAACTCGACGTTGGTGCCAACCTTTTGGGTGATATTGTTATTTGTGCCCCCGTTGTTGTCTCGGAGGCGCAGACGCAGGTGAAAGAACCGCGCGCGCACTTTGCACATTTGATTATTCATGGCATGTTGCATCTACTTGGGTATGATCACGTTGAGAACGAAGAAGCAGAAGAGATGGAACGAATTGAGATCAGTATACTCAGAGGGTTGGGGGTCGATGACCCGTACCAACAGTAAATGTTGCTCAAAGGGTTGCGCGTTTAGTGCCCAGCACCAGAGTTAGGAAGATTAGTCATGGCAGAGGAAGGATCGAGTAGCGACAGGGGCTGGTTAGAGCGACTTGGTATGGCGCTTACAGGTGAGCCAAGTTCGCGTAGTGAACTGATCGAAACACTTCGGGCAGCCGAACAACGTCAGTTACTGGACGCTGAGGCTCTAAGCATTATAGAAGGTGCTTTGGTCGTAGCCGAGATGCAAGCTCGGGAAATTATTATTCCGCGCTCGCAGGTGGCTGTTGTTCGCATGGATATGTCGCCCGAGGAATTGTTGCAGGTTGTGATCGAATCTGGTCACTCACGTTTTCCAGTTATCGGAGAAAACCCGGATGACGTTGTTGGTATTTTGCTTGCCAAGGATCTGTTGCCACTTGCGCACAAGGATCGAAAGACAAAGTTCAATCTCAGGGATCTGCTGCGACCCTGCACGGCAATTCCTGAAAGCAAACGCCTGAATATTTTGTTGCAGGAGTTCAGATCCACACATAATCACCTCGCGGTTGTTTACGATGAGTATGGTGGCGTGAGTGGTATTGTCACCATTGAGGATGTGTTAGAGCAAATTGTTGGTGACATCGAAGACGAGTATGACCTCGGTGATGAGGATTTTATCAAGTCTCATGTGGAAGGTGATTTTACGGTTAAGGCGCTGACACCGATAGACGAATTTAACGAGTTCTTTAAGGCGAGCTTTAGTGAAGAAGAGTACGACACGATTGGTGGTATCGTCACTCAGCACTTTGGGCATTTGCCAGAGCGGGATGAAGAGATAAACATAAAGGGCTTTCAGTTCAAGGTGCTAAATGCAGATAATCGAAGAATACGACTGCTTCACCTGATCCCTCCGGCTTGATCTGATCGTTGTGTCGGACGCGCGCAGCAGGAATATACAGGCTCCATTGTTGACAAGAGCCGATTGGCCAGGACATCTTGTCGCTGTTCTCGCTGGTGTGATTTGTACCCTCAGTTTTTCTCCATTCGATATTTGGCCGCTGGCTATTGTCAGTTTGATATTGCTGCTGACGGTGACTCAATCAGTTAAGCGACTAACAGGTGTGCTCCGGTACTATTTATTTGGCGTAGGGTTATATGCAAGCGGTATTTCCTGGGTTTTTGTAAGCATTCATGTGCATGGTGGCGCGTCTTTGCTGCTTGCATCGTTTCTTGTGTTGTTGTTTGCGCTGTCGATATCCTTGCTGTTTGCTGTCCAAGGTTACATCTATTTGCGTTTTTTTCGACTTCTCCCCTTTGGGCTGTTGTTGGCTTTTCCGGCAGTTTGGGTGCTTAGAGAATGGGTGATGAGTTGGTTGTTCAGCGGTTTTCCGTGGTTGCTGCTTGGATACGCGCATATAGAGACGCCACTCGTCGGATTCGCACCAGTGCTGGGTGTGTACAGCTTGAGTGTTTTGGCGCTCGTTACTGCGGCTACGCTTTATCTTCAGGTGGCAAAGCAACCGGCCCATAAAGGTCTTGCGAGGACGAGTTTGGTTGTTGTAGCCGTAATCTGGGGCATGGGTTTTATGCTTGGCAATTATGAGCACACGGCTGGTGATAGAGTTGTCACGGTCAGTGCGGTTCAGGGGAACATTGATCAAAAAACCAAATGGACCCGCCGAATGATCGGGCCGATTCTTGAAACCTATACACGCCTGACTAGCTCAGAATGGGGGAGGGAGTTAATCGTTTGGCCAGAGGCTTCGATTACACTTTTCCGTCAGAACGCTTTTGGGCAACTTGAAAAACTGGACAAGATAGCCGGCGACAGCGGCTCGACTCTTGTCCTAGGGATACCGGGCAGAGATTCCAATGGCGGGTTTCAGAATTCCGCCGTGTCTATTGGCCAAGGCAGTGGGCAGTATGTTAAACGGCACCTGGTGCCCTTTGGAGAATATGTACCTTTCGAAAGTCAGCTGCGGGGATTGATTACTTTCCTTGATCTCCCCATGTCTCATAATCAGCCAGGGCCTGAAAAGCAGACGCCGCTGACCGCGGGTGATCTGACGTTATCATTGTCTATTTGTTACGAAGTTGTTTTTGGTGACCTTGTTCGGCGAACCGTAACTGACCCGGATATACTGATTACAATGAGTAACGACACCTGGTTTGGCGACTCTATTGGGCCTTGGCAGCACTTTCAGATGGCGAGAATGCGGGCGATAGAAAATGGTAAATATATGGTGCGGGCAACCAACAACGGCATTACTGCGATTATTGATCATAAAGGTAGGGTGCTGGATTCTTTACCCCAGTTCGAGCCTGGCGTTTTAAGGGGTGAGGTTCGCGCGATGAAAGGCGTGACTCCTTACGCCTGGTTGGGGAATACTCCGGTTCTCGGGGCCGCTTTGCTCGTAGTTTTGTGTCTAATTTTTAGCGGGCGCAAACGATCTATTTGATTTCATAGAATCACCTAGCGATAGCGAAGTAGATCATGAGCGAAGCGAGGAAGGTTTTTGTCATTAGATCGGTCCGCCATATCAAAAACTTTATGCGCATGGTGGAATATCGGGATCGCAACCACATGTACGCCTGCTTAATCGTTCGGGTCCAACGGGACTAACGCGCGTCAAACCCCTTATTAGTGAATGTATCACCGGGTTCTATCAGGTAGAATTGGTGTTTTCAGAATGCTTCGCCGGCGTACGTCCAAATATGGACAATAAAGGCTTCGTGCAGCATCCCCATTGTTCGGTGACGTGTTCATCTCATGGCAGACGAATGAAAAGGGTCGAGACTTTTAACTAAATATCATCGAATTTCGGACAAGAACTCACAAATGACTGAACAATCACCCGACAATCAAACTTCGGATCAAGAAGCCTCAAGAAGCGAAAGCTATGATCCGCGTCAAGCTGAATCCCTTGTCCAAAAAGAATGGGATGACTCTGGCATTTACGTTGCAAGCGAAAATAGCGAAAAGCAAAAGTTTTATTGCTTGTCCATGTTTCCGTATCCCAGCGGACAACTTCACATGGGTCATGTCCGGAATTACACACTGGGCGACGTCATCGGGCGCTACCAAAGACTCCAGGGTAAGAATGTTATGCAGCCGATGGGATGGGATGCCTTTGGTTTACCCGCAGAGAACGCTGCGATCAAGAACAATGTGCCGCCCCAGAAGTGGACGATGCAAAACATCGAACACATGAAAAATCAGTTGAAAAACCTGGGTTATGCCTATGATTGGAGTCGCGAGCTTGCTACTTGTGAACCGGAGTATTATCGCTGGGAGCAATGGTTTTTTACAAAAATGTTCGAAAGAGGTCTGGTTTACAAAAAAGCGGCTTGGGTGAATTGGGATCCGGTTGATCAGACGGTGCTTGCGAACGAGCAGGTAATTGACGGTAGGGGTTGGCGATCTGATGCGCTGGTTGAGCGTCGCGAACTCGCTCAGTGGTTTGTGAAGATCACTGATTATGCAGAAGAGTTGTTGAATGACCTTGATGGGCTTGACGGTTGGCCTGAAAAAATTAAAACAATGCAGCGTAATTGGATAGGGCGCTCTGAGGGTGTTGAGATTTCATTTCCAGTGCCCTCGTCCCAGCAATTGCCGGTCGAAAAATTGGATGTCTATTCGACCCGGCCTGACACGCTGATGGGCGCAACTTATCTTGCCGTCGCCGCCCAACACCCAGTTGCGCTCGCCGCTGCCAAGACTGCAACGGCAAATGGAAAGCCAGAGCTGCAGGCATTTCTTGCGGAGTGTAACAGGGTAAAAGTTGCCGAAGCGGACATGGCGAAACTTGAAAAGCTGGGTATGGATACGGGGTTGGTGGCCACGCATCCCCTGACGGGTGAAAGTGTCCCTATATGGGTTGCCAATTTTGTGCTGATGGAATACGGCTCCGGCGCGGTGATGTCGGTGCCGGCACATGATCAGAGAGACTGGGAATTTGCGAAAAAGTACGAGTTACCAATCATTCAGGTTGTCGCACCGGCTGAAGGCTCGAACGACACATGCGACATTGAAAAGGAAGCCTACCTGACCAAAAATGGTATTTCGGTCAATTCTGGTGAATTTTCGGGTAAAAACTTTACAGATACTTTTAATGCCGTCGCTGCAACATTAGCTAGCAAGGGGCTAGGAGAAAAACAGGTCAATTATCGGCTCAGAGACTGGGGTGTTTCCCGCCAGAGGTACTGGGGCTGCCCTATTCCGATTATTAATTGCGACGCCTGTGGTTCGGTGCCTGTGCCCGATGATCAGTTACCGGTAGTGCTGCCTACAGATGTCGCGTTTGAAGGTGTCGGTTCTCCAATCAAGAAGATGCCAGCTTGGTCGCAAGTCCCCTGTCCCAAATGTGGAGGAGACGCTGAACGAGAAACAGACACCTTTGACACGTTTATGGAATCTTCATGGTATTACTCCCGCTTTGCTAGCAGTGGCTTTAAAGACGGTATGTTAGATGAAAGAGCTAAGTACTGGGGGCAAGTTGATCACTATGTCGGCGGCGAAGAGCATGCAATTCTTCACCTCCTCTATGCCCGGTTTTTTCACAAAGTGATGCGGGATGAAGGTTTGGTTGCTGGCGATGAGCCTTTTAAGAGGTTGTTGTCCCTTGGTATGGTGTTAAAAGATGGCGCCAAAATGTCAAAATCCGCAGGTGATGCGGGCGACCCGCAGAAGTTGTTAGACAAATATGGTGCTGATGCTGTGCGTATGGCGATGATGTTTGCCGCGCCGCCTGAGCAGTCGTTTGAATGGTCAGAACACGGGGTTGAATCTGCTGGACGTTGGTTAAGAACGAAACTTTGGTTAGGCGTGGAGCAACATGTGGCGCGAGGAGAAACCAAGCCGCTTGACGTGTCGAGTCTCAATACCAAACAGAAAGAGTTGCGAAGGATCGTACATGAATCGTTGATGAAAGCAGATGATGACTATGGACGTCGACTAAATTTCAACACGGTGGTCTCGACCGTGATGTCATTGATGAATCACGTTGCTAAGTTTGATGACAACAGTGCGCAGGGGCGTGCAGTTGTGCAGGAAGCATTGTCTGCGGCGTTATTGATGATGGCGCCAATTACGCCCCATATTTGTCATCAATTATGGGCTAACCTGACTGGCACTGCGCTCGAATCAGCAGAATGGATGGGCGTTGACGAAAGTGCACTTGAAAAGACCAGTGTCGAACTTATTGTGCAAGTGAACGGAAAGCTACGTGGCAAATTTGAGTCTCCCGTCGACGCACCACAGGAAGGTGTTGAGCTAATAGCGAAGCAGGACGATAATGTAAGCCGTTTTCTCGAAGGCAAGAATGTTCGAAAAATCATCTATGTAAAAAATAAGCTCATCAATTTCGTTGTATCTTAATGACTATGCTCACACATTTTTACAGTCGAATTAACTTTGCCCGGAATCGGCTTGGTAACGCTGCTGATCACAAGCGATCTGTAGCTCGTGTTGTCATTGTAGCCGTTATTGCATTGGGTATATCGGGTTGCGGGTTTCAGCTCCGGGGTACTGGGCAGACAACCATACTGCTTGAATCTGTCTATCTGAACGCTATCGATAATAGCGGTGCGCTGGCGCGAGAATTGATTGACTCCTTGGAGCAGTCAGGTGTTGAATTTACTAGCAACGGCAATGCACAAGTGAGCATTCGTCTCGACCGCGAAAGGTTTAGCCGAAGGCCTGTATCGACAACAGGGCAAATCAACGTGGCTGAATATGAATTAACCCTGGAAGTTGGCTTTGAAGTACTGACAAGGGGTGGGGATGTCCTTATTCCGCCGACGCGCATTCGTACTGAGCGAATCTATACATTTGATAGTTCAAGCTTGGTAGGCAGCAATGAGGAAGAGTCATTGCTCAATGAGGAAATGAGGCGCGATGTCATCGGCCAGTTATTGCAACGAATCAATGCAAGCATGAAGGCAGCGCAAGCGCCCCAACCGACCGGTTAAAGCCTATGAAGGTTTATCCAAACAAACTTGTTGCACAACTCAAGCAGGGGGCATCCCCGATTTATATTGTCAGCGGTGATGAGCCGCTGTTAGTGCAAGAGTCTTGTGATTTGATTCGAAGCCAGTTAAATAAAGCAGGATTCAGTCAGAGGGATTTGTTCCATGCGGAAGCAAATTTCGATTGGGAGGAGGTTCTGTTTAGTGCCAACAGTATGAGTCTTTTTGCGGAACAAAAAATACTCGAGATCCGCTTACCTAATGGGAAGCCCGGAGACAAGGGTGGTGCAGCTTTAACTCAGTTTGCTGAAAATATTCCCGAAGACACTTGTATGTTGCTCGTGCTTCCAAAGATGGACAAACGAAGTCAGGGAACCAAGTGGTTCAAAGCGTTGGAAGCACGTGGTGCTTTTGTTCAAATCTGGCCAATAGAGCCCAAGGATCTCCCAAGTTGGTTAGGTCAACGTTTTAAGGTTGCTGGGTTGAATGCGACACGTGAAGCGATTAATGCGCTCGCAGCGCGTATCGAAGGCAATTTGCTGGCTGCGGTTCAGGATATTGAGCGTTTAAGGCTAAGCTGCCTTGATGGTCATGTGGATGTTCCCGACATTCAGTCGGGTGTAGCAGATAATTCCCGTTATGACGTTTTCGGACTCATTGATGCCAGTTTGAGCCAAAATAGTCGTCGAGCCCTGAAGATTTTGCAGAATCTGCGGCTGGAAAATGCGGACAAGCTCGGTATTACACGCATGCTTGCCCGGGAGATTAGAAGTCTAATCAAAATAGCAATGGCAACAGAAACAGGTCAAAGCGTAGACGCAGTGATGCGTAGTCAGAGAGTCATGAGTAAGCGCACGCGGCTGGTGGGGCGTTGCGTTACCGCGCATAGCGTCGTCGATTTTGAATCGATGATCCAGCATTTGTCGCGCATCGACAAAATGATCAAAGGTATCGGTCAGGGCAATCCGTGGGATGAATTAACCAGTCTGGTGTTACACCTGTCTGGAAGCAAATTGGCTGCTTGAATCTCTGTTTTTGAACCCGCGTGGTTGTGGGTATCAGCCCCTGAACCGGATGATGGTTTGTTGATGGTATTTTACCTGTTTTCTCGCTATTCTTTCGTTTTCGCTAATACCAACCCCTTCGGTTTTCGGCTACGCGGATCTGAAAGATCAGACCATGTGTCCCACCCAGGCTGCTGAGTGTTATCAAGGCTGTCTCGTGGGATTTTTTATGTTCTCTTCTCTCGGTGAAATGCTTGGTAAAACGCTCAGTGGAAGACGATAAACGAGATGTGATTGGTCGGGAAATTAACAATAGTGTTCAGCAACAAAGGTAGTGGTCGTAATGACGGAACAAGGTAAAGCCCTGTTAGGGGATGGAATACCGGATACGCAAATTGATGTGCGTGAAGTTTTTGGTTTGGATATTGATTTGAAGGTGCCCGCGTTTTCAAAACGTGGCGATCATGTGCCACCCATTGACGAGAGCTATCTGTTTAATCATGAAACAACATTGGCGATTCTCGCAGGATTTGCCCATAACCGTCGCGTCATGATTCAGGGCTTTCATGGCACAGGAAAATCGACGCATGTTGAACAGATTGCTGCGCGTCTTAACTGGCCTTGTATTCGAATTAACCTGGATAGTCATGTCAGTCGTATTGATCTTGTAGGTAAAGATGCCATTGTGTTGAAAGATGGCCAACAGATCACCGAATTTAAAGAAGGGTTGTTGCCCTGGGCGCTCCAGCATGCCTGCGCGCTGGTATTTGACGAGTACGACGCGGGTCGACCCGATGTCATGTTTGTTATTCAACGTGTACTCGAGGTCGAAGGAAAGTTGACCTTGCTTGACCAGAGCAAGGTAATTGAACCGCACAAATTTTTCAGGATGTTCGCGACGACAAATACGATTGGTTTAGGCGATCCCACCGGCTTGTATCACGGCACCCAGCAGATCAACCAGGGTCAGATGGACCGTTGGAATATTGTGACAACGCTGAACTATCTCAGTCACGAGAAAGAAACGGACATTGTTTGTTCCAAGTTACCTGAGATTGATCGCAAGACTGTTTCGCACATGGTTTCTATTGCTGAGTTGTCTCGTCAGGGTTTCATCAATGGTGATATCTCGATTGTGATGTCTCCTCGAACGGTCATTATGTGGGCGGAAAATGCGCGCATTTTTAACGACTATGGGTTTGCTTTCCGCCTGACGTTTCTCAACAAGTGTGACGAGACAGAACGACCTATTGTCGCTGAATACTATCAGCGTTGCATGGGTGAAGAACTACCTGAATCAAGCTCTAACGTGGTATTAGCGTAACTAAAATGTCCCAGCTAGATGATCAAACAGAGGTCTTTAAACAGGCAGTAACGGCCACAATGAAGGCGATATCCGGTAATGAAGAGTTATCGGTGAGTTTTGGTCGCGGTAAAGCTTATATTCAGGGGAATCGAGCGCGTATTCCTTTGCCTGATAAAGACAAAGGCCTGACCGATGCCGAACTCGCGGCACTGCGTGGAACCTCTGACAAATTTGCGCTGAACGCCCGTTTTCACGATGAAGTCGAACACATAAAAAGTCGCCCAGATGCCGGTATATCGCAGGAAGTATTCGATTGCGTTGAAGATGCAAGAGTTGCAGCGATAGGCTCATACCTGATGCGAGGTGTCCAGGACAATCTGACGGCTGAGTTAGGACAGCATTGTATCGAGAAAGGGTTCGACAATGTAGTGAGGCAGGAGGACTCTCCCCTCGGTGAAGCGGTTGGGTTTTACATTCGGGAACAACTCATCGGTGATTTGCCAAAGCCCGCGACGGATATCCTCAATTTGTGGCGTGATCATATTCACAGCCAAGTCGGTAATCAGGTTGAAGCCCTTGGCGATGCGATGTACGACCAGGAAGCGTTTGCAAAGCTGGCGCACAAGATGATTTATGATCTTGGTTTGTCCGATCAGTGGGGCGAAGAAAATAGCGATGCCGATTCCGAAGATCAGGACGCGGAAGCGGAAGAGGTGGAAACTGAAACTGGAAGTGAAAGTTCTGATCAGGAAATGAGCGCTGATGCTGATCTATCGGATGCCATTGAGGGTGAAGTGCCGGTGGATGTAGATGCAATGGATATGGCTGAGGGTGAGGGTGAGCAAGACGAAGCCGGTGCTCCGCCAGATACGCTCGCCGAACAAAACTGGCTGCGTCCGAAAGAAAGCGAATACAAATTCTATTCGGACAATTTCGATGAGGTCGTTTTTGCCGATGAACTATGTGAGCCCGTTGAACTTGAACGTCTTCGCGGTGTACTCGATAACCATTTGCAGAACTCTCAAATAGTCATCAGTAAGTTAGCAAACAGGCTTCAACGAAAGCTGATGGCCCAGCAGAATAGGACCTGGGAGTTCGATCTGGAAGAAGGTGCGCTTGATACCTCCAGATTGACCAATATCATTATGGACCCTTTTCATCCTCTTGCTTTTAAGCAAGAAAAGGACATGAAGTTCAAAGATACGGTCGTTTCGCTGTTGATCGATAGTTCAGGATCCATGCGAGGTAAATCCATCACGATAGCAGCGATGTGTGCTGACATACTGGGTCGAACTCTCGAACGCTGCTCGGTAAAGGTTGAGATTCTTGGATTCACAACTCGCGCATGGCGTGGCGGCCAATCCAGAGAGATGTGGCTTCAGCATGGAAAACCTGCCCAACCGGGGCGCTTGAATGATCTTAGACACATCATTTACAAAGCGGCAGATATGCCCTGGCGCAGAGCCAGACGTAATCTTGGATTGATGATGCGGGAAGAACTGCTGAAAGAAAACATCGATGGTGAAGCGTTGCTCTGGGCTCACAACAGAATTGTAGGTCGTCCTGAAGACAGACGAATTTTGATGGTGATATCTGATGGATTGCCGGTAGATAACAGCACGCTGTTGGTCAACTCCAGTAACTATCTCGAGCAACACTTGAAATACGCGATCGATAAAATTGAAAACCAGTCTCCGGTTGAATTGGTTGCTATCGGCATTGGTCACGATGTAACACACCATTACCGCCGTGCGGTGACGATCACCGATGCTGATCAACTCGGCGACGCGATGACAGGGCAATTGGTCGATTTGTTTGATGAGCAATCAAATACTAATTTGCCGCCCCCGAGGTTGGTCGATATTGCCTAATATGCTTTTCAGAAGCGTCTGGCAGCTGAGGTAGTTATGCCCCATCGCACCCAACTGCTCGAACTTATCGCGGACTATCGCCTTCGTTATCCGCTGGAGATAGAGACAACTGGTCATCTCGAGCGGTTCGTCAGGGAAAACCCGGATTGTTTTTCACGCGAACTGCTAGCAGGTCACGTAACAGGGTCTGCTTGGATCATTGATGAGTCGGCGTCACGCACGCTACTGACTCACCACAAGAAGCTGAACAAATGGCTGCAACCGGGAGGCCATGCGGATGGCATGTCTGATGTTGCTGAGGTAGCGCTGAAAGAGGCGACGGAAGAATCCGGGCTTAGCGCATTACATTTACCTTCGTCGGCGATACTGGATATTGATATTCATCGTATTCCGGCACGAAAAAATGAACCTGAACATTTCCACTATGACTGTCGATTTCTTATCCAGTGTGGGAGTGACGATCATTATGTCATCAGTGAAGAATCCCACGATCTTGCCTGGGTACCGATAGCCGGACTGTCACAATATACCGATGAACATTCAGTGACCCGGATGGCAGACAAGTGTTTAGGTTTTCTCGACACCTGCGCCTGATCACTTGAATCTTATTCAGCTAAACAAATGGCAGCTGACCACGTGGTCGCTGGCGATTTGAGTGATCGGCGGTGTTTCGCGTTGGCATTGTTCAGACATACTGGGACACCTGTCGGCAAACCTGCAGCCTGCGCCTACATTGACAGGCGAAGTGATTTCGCCCTGTATTGGTACAAATCCACGTTCTCTTTCGAGTCTGGGATCAGGTTCGGGGTTAGATTCGATAAGCAGTTTTGTATAGGGATGCTGTGGCTCGAAAAACACCTGATCTGATGGACCCATTTCTACCAGCGTACCCAAATACATGACTGCCATCCGGTCTGATACATATCTGACCATCGAGAGGTCATGAGCGATAAAGAGCATGGTCAGACCCATTGAGCTTTTCAGTTCATCAAGCAGATTGATTACCTGGGCCTGAACAGAGACATCAAGGGCTGATATAGGCTCGTCGCACACGACAAATCTGGGTTCTATAATCATTGCCCTTGCGATGCCAATTCGCTGTCGCTGTCCGCCAGAAAACTCGTGAGGGTAGCGGGACATGTGATCTGCATTAAGCCCAACTTTTATCAACCACTCGGCCACAAGTTCTTTGACCTGACTCTGTGTGTGTTGTCCTTGAATTGAGATGCCTTCCCCAACAATATCTAACACTGTCATTCTAGGGTTCAGAGAGGAGTAAGGGTCTTGAAAAATCATTTGAAGTTCCCGAGAGTATTTCAAATGGTCCGCGGCTGTGAATCTCTGTGGTAATTCCTCCCCCTTGTAATAAGCTTTGCCTGAAGTGGCAGGATGCAACCCTATGAGCGTCTTACCAAAAGTTGATTTTCCTGAACCGCTTTCTCCGACTAAGCCCAGAATTTCATTTTCTGCGATTTCGATGGAGAGTCCGTCGACTGCGTGTAAATTTTGACCTCGACCAATCTGGAAGTGCTTCTTCAGGTTTTCTGTTTTAACCAGCATCAGGGGCTTCCTCTTGAGTACGGGCGGGTTGAAACAATTCCTGGACCCTGGGTGCATCCGGGTGTTGGAGCCAACATCTGGATTGGTGGTTTGACTCGGCGGTGAGTAGACACTCTGGAGGTAGCATCTTCTCGCAGGACTTCATGGCATAGGGGCAACGGGCGAAATAGCCGCAACCTGTAGGAGGATGAAACAGGTCCGGGGGGCTTCCGAGAATCGGTGTTAACTTCTTCTCGCGGGTTGTCTTATTTGATGGCATCGCTGCTCGGAGTCCGAGTGTATATGGATGGGCTGATTCGTAAAAAATTTCATCGACCGTGCCAGACTCAACGATCTGACCGGCATACATCACCGCAACTCTGTCCGCCATGCGAGCGACCACTGCTAGGTCGTGAGTGATAAGAATAATTGACATGTTTTCGGTACGTTGAAGCTCAGACATTAACTCAAGAATTTGTGCCTGAATGGTAACGTCTAGAGCCGTCGTGGGTTCATCCGCAATCAATAGTGAGGGGTTGCAGGCGAGGCTTTGCGCGATCATCGCCCGCTGGAGCATGCCGCCTGAGAATTCGAAAGGATATTGTTTTGCTCGCTTTGACGCTTCAGAAATCTTGGTTTTTTCGAGTAACTCTATTGCTCGATCAAATGCATCCTTTTTACCCATGCCCCGATGCACCATTAACGTTTCGGCGATTTGATCACCGATGGTCATCGTAGGATTCAGCGAGGTCATAGGATCTTGAAAAATCATTCCTATTTTCACACCACGGAATTCGTTTGCTTCTTTTGACGTTAAGCCGAGAATATCTTTGCCGTTGAGTTTCGCGACGCCGCCAGTAATTTCACCTGGGGGCATTGGGATAATCCCCATTAATGACTGTACAGTGACCGATTTCCCGCAACCGGACTCTCCGACGATCGCTAGAGTTTCTCCAGCTTTAACGTCGAAACTGACACCTCGTACAGCCTTTACTCGGCCGCCATAGGTGGCAAATTCGACGCTTAGATCAGTTACCTCGAGTATTGAATCTGTCATTGCTATTCTCTTGATCGCATGCGTGAATCGAGCGCCTCGGTTAACCCGTCACCAAGCAAGTTGAATGCGAGTACGGTGGTGCTGATAAACAGCGCTGGAAAGAACAGTTCATGAGGGTGACTCAGCATGGTTTTAACACCTTCGTTGCACATCGAACCCCATGAGGGTGTCGGAGGCGCAACGCCCATGCCAATAAATGACAAAAAAGCTTCAGTAAAGATTGCAGCCGGCACGGCAAAGGTTAGCGTCACTAAAATGACACCCATGGTGTTAGGGATGATATGACGAATGATCAGATAATGGTCTTTCGCGCCCAATAGTCTGGCCGCTTCGATATAGCCCTGCGTTCTGATTTGTAAAACCTGCCCCCTAACAAGTCTCGCGGTCGCTGGCCAACCCAGCAGCACCAATGCTATTAGCATCGGTAACACACCGCTTTCACCTGGTCCGATGCCAAAAGCAATCTTGAACAAAATCATGAACAGGAGAAAAGGGAGCGCGACGACAAAGTCTGCGAATCGCATGAGAATGGCGTCCAGATTACCGCCGAAGTAGCCTGCGAAGCCACCGTAGAAAATGCCGAACATGACATAAAGAAAAGGCGCGACGATGCCAATAAAAAGAGAAACTCTAGCACCTTCCATCAGACGGGCGAGCATGTCGCGACCGAGGTAGTCGGTGCCAAATGGATGGAACTCCAGATCGATCGTTTCGCCATTTGCGACGATTGATTCCTCAGTAATAAGCCCCCGAGACAAAGCTTCTGTTTTTGTAATAGCAAGGTCGGGTGTGACTTTTAACGTGATGTAACTGTCAGACTCATCATATCCGTCAGTTGATACAATGGAATAATAGTAATCGCGACCCTCAATGTTAAGTCGATCTTCGTAGCTAACTTCGTTACCTGCGAGCTTTGTGCCAAGCGGTAAACCAAGGTCATTGATACTTTCCGGTAGGTGTTGGTTTCTGTAAACGGCATACCCACCAGCACCAACAACGGGATCCCAGACTATACGGACGGCTTGGGTCGTTGCGGCCTCTGCCGTACGAAGGTTGGTGGGCGCTGGGAGCACGTCCAGGAACGCCTCTGGCTCTGCTGGAAAGTTCTCAAGCACAATGCCTTCCCAGCGGGTGTGTTCTTCAACAAAAATCGCCTGTTTCGGTAAAGAGGGCGCCTGTGATAACTGATTCAGGTCCTGAAGCGCCGGGTCAACTTGCCATAGGATTGGGCCTACTAGGGTAAAAAGCGCTAAACCTATGACGATGTAAAGTGACACAATCGCCCTAGTATTTTTCTTCAATCGAATCCAGGCATCCTGCCAGTAGGATAAAGAAGGTCGGGAGATTTGCTCGGCGCTTTGTACCGTGTCCGAAGGTGAAAAATCCAGATTGCTGACAGCTTGCAATTGGGTTTTCAAAAGTGTTGAGTCAGTCATAGCTCTTTGTTACTCAGATTAGCGCGTCATCGCTCTTTGCCTTGGTTTATCCTGATGCCTACTGGAGGCGTACACGGGGATCGACAAAGCCGTAAATGATATCAACCAGAATCACCATAAAAACAAGAAACGCGCCGTAAAAAACGGTTGTCCCCATGATCACCGTATAGTCTAGTTGCTGTACCGCTTGAACGAAATATCGTCCAAGTCCGGGAATGGCGAAAACAAGTTCTACTACGAATCCGCCCGTTGTAATCGCGGCGATCTGAGGGCCAAGGACTGTTAACACCGGCAAAATAGCGTTTCTCAATTGGTGCTTGAAGAAGATCCTTATCGGAGAAAGCCCTTTGGCTTTGGCGGTTTTAATGTAGTCCTCATTGACTACTTCGAGCATAGAAGACCGCATGAGACGGGTGAGTAGTGCCATGGTACCAAGACCGAGAACGAGAGAGGGAACCAACATGTGTCCGAAGGTTCCCCAGCCGGCTACGGGAATCACAGAGGAACCGAGAAGTTGATTGATTTTTACTAGGCTTAACTGTCCAAGCGCAGCGAATACAAAACTGGGTACTGAAATGCCTAGGATAACGAGAAACATGATGATGATATCCGGCAAGCGGTTGCGGTATATCGCTGTTAGGGCCCCCCATACGATGCCTCCGATAGCTGCAAAAAAGACCGCTAACAAACCTAATGTTGCGGAAACAGGAAAATGATCTCGTATGATGTCATTAACTTTTCTATTCTGCTGCGTGAAGGAAATACCGAAGTCCCCCCTCAACATGTTACTCATGAAAATGAGGTACTGCTCCGGGCCTGACTTATCTAGGCCATATTTTTTTTCTAGGTTTGCTCGAATTTCTGCTGTGACGGCTTTGTCGTTCATCAGCGGATCGCCAGGCACAGAGTGCATTGCGATAAATGTAGCAGTAGCAATAAACCAAACGGTCACAACACCAGCCAACAATCTCTTCAGTGTATACGCTAACATTATCGTACTACTTGACTATTCTGGCACGTCGAAAATCAGGGTCTGCGCCCACGACCCTGCGCACGACACCCTTAACTTTCGGATGCATGAGGTAAATAACACCTTGTTCATATTGGGGGATGATGACTGCATCCTCAGTAAGAATCCTCTGTAGTTCTCCCATGGCATCCATTCGCGTTTTGGGGTCAGCACTCGTCATGCCTATTCGGACGAGCCTATCGTAGTCTGGATTGTTATATCTGCCTCGATTATTCAGGTTCCATGATGCGAACAGATCCCCAAAAGTCATGATGTCATCAAAGTCAGGACCCCAGCCAGCAGCGACCATATCAAAATCACCGGATGTCATTTTTGCTAGACGTTGTTTAAAGGTCTGTATGTCGATTTTGACATCTATATCAAGTTTCTCTTTGAATACGCCCTGTAGGTACTCTGCCTGTTTTGCTGATGTAGGTGAGTTCCCAACGAGTAATACGAGCGGTGGAATTTTCTCGACACCTAATTCTACCTTTGCTTTTTCAAGATAATCTCTAGCGAGTGCCAGATCAATCTTAGGCTCCGCGGCTTTGTATTCACTTCGAAATTTATCTTCGACGCCACCTAGCCATACGGGAAACAGACTTCGGCCAGGTAAATTCCCAGGGGTGGCTAACACCTTGTTGACGAATTCTTCCGGATCAAATACATGTTGGATAGCCTTGCGTAAATTTCGATTTGTCGTTACCCGGCCTTTGCGGAAATTGTATTCTAAGTAGAACACCGAGCCTGTAGTAAAGCTACGAATTCGCTGTCGTTGGGTCAGGGCATCTTTGTAGGTTTCTCCATCGAGTCTGGTGTGTACAATCTTGCCGTCAATGTAAAGGTTTAATCTCGCCCGTGAGTCCTCTGTAATGTAGTCAGCATTGATAGCATTTAAGTGGATATTATCTCTGTCCCAATAGTGTTCATTCTTCACCATTTTCAAAGATGCACTGTGAACCCAATCAGTCATTCTGAAAGGCCCATTGAAGAGCAAGTCTTTTGCATCAGCGCCGTAGCTGTCGCCCCGAGCCTCAAAAAAGTCACGTCGAGCAGGAAAGAAAGTAGTGAAGGCGACAAGCTTGTCAAAATAACCAATAGGTGTTTCAAACTTGACCGTTAGGGTATGGTCGTCAACAACAGTGACGGCAAGGGAGTCCGTTGGTTTCTTACCCTTGTTAATGTCTTCTGCGTTCTCTATTGAATACAATATAAAACTGTATTCAGATGCAGTCTCAGGTTTAAGTGCGGTTTGCCATGCGAACAAAAAGTCGTCTGCGGTGACAGGTTTACCATCGCTCCACCTAGCGTCTTTACGTAGCCAGAAAGTTGCGCCAGTTGAGTTGATTTCCCATTTTTCCGCGACACCTGGAATAATTTTTCCGCGACGATCGTAGCTAAGAAGCCCCTCCATTACATGGCCTAATATCAGCGCGCTCACCTGATCGGTTGCCTTCATGCTGTTGAGTTGAGGGGGTTCTTGAGTGAGTGCCAACGTGATTGTCTGGGTATCGAAATCTGCCGAGCTGGCTGATATTTGGGCGAAGCCACCTGACACCGGAGCGATCAAGCATAACACTGTCAGGAAAGGAAAAAATAAACGCCGCATAAAGTGGTTCCGATGGTAAAAGATGGGTGAATTGTAACATGTTGTTGTGTTTGTCGTGTGTCGAAGAACCTTAGATAAGGTGTAGCTGTAAGTTTGTTTTTAACCCGTTTAATGGTCAGAAGGAGCTACATCAAACACGACAGTCGTTCTCGTTTCTGCAGATTTAAACGGAATAGTTCCATGCCACATGTAAGAGGGAAACAGGATGAGTTTGCCTACCTTAGGTTTAACAATATGTTGCGCTTGCAGTGGTGGCGTACATTTAAGGTTGGGTTCGCCGAACTTGATCCAGCCACCCTGGTCATTTGGTGTTGCGTCATCTGCACTGGACTCGAGTTCCGAAGGCAGGTCGACATAATAGGCTGAACTGAACCAGCCCATGGGGTGAATATGTTGGGTGTGAAATCCCTGATCCCTGAGTCGCACAGACCAGGAAGCAGCAAAATCAAAGTCACGCTCGGTCGAAAATCCAGGATACGGAGCAGGCATATCCTGCATTTTTTTGATGTGTCGGGTGATGACTCCGCGGAAACTGTTCTTCAGCAGCTGAAGCAGTCGGTTTTCTCTGGCGAACAAATTACCCTGAGTCTGTGTGCCCTGTCGCAGCGTTTGTTCCAGAGGGTGGTGTTCGCTGGTATGGTACTCAGTCAAACATTCGTTCAGAGCCATATTAAATTCAGCGAGAGATGAGAACCCCGGTGGAGTCGGCAGCTCATATTCGCCGACAAGATCGAAGTTGTTTAGTATGCGCGCCCTTGGATCATCAAGCATACGCCAACACAGGGAGAGATGCGCAAGCACCATCTGGTCGGCAGGCGCTCTCTCGGATAACTGTTCCAAAATATCCGATGCCTGTTCAATCTCTCCCGCAACAATTAGTGTCACGGCATAATCAATCCAATAAGGAACAGCTGTTTCTCGGGTTACACAGGCCCGTTTGTGAAACTTGATTGCGGTCTCCGTGTCATTTCGAGCCAGATGACAACGTGCAACAAAATCGGCAACTTGTTGATCTTCAGGGTCGAGAAGAGAGCTTGTGGTGGCCAGAAATGCCAATGCCCTGTCCGGTTTTTCAGCGGTCAACAGCGCCTCAACATAGGCTTGTTGAATCGGCACATCGGACAAGCCTGACTCGATGGTTTCCTGAAACGAGTCAACGAAATTTGATTGTTGGCCGAGTGTCCAGAGAATAGAGGTTAAGTTTTCGTGCGCGGGGACGTAATTTGGCTGAAGCTTGATGACCTGTTTGTAACATTCGCTGGCCTGCTCGAGTTGGCCAAGGTCTGCATGAGCATTGCCTTTGTTTTGAAGGAGTTCGTAACTCGGCGTTTGGGTTGCAGCATGAAGACGCTCAAAGATTTTGAGAGCTTCTGTAGGATTGTTGCTCAATCTTAGAGTGACGGCTAGATTGTGACTGATCGAGGGGTCCTCGGGTGCTAGACGGTGCAACTCCCGTAGAAGTTGCAATGCCTCTTGATAGTGCTTAAGTCCCTGTTTGGCCAGCGCCAATTGTTGGGTTAGCGCCATGTCTTGCGGAAAGACGCCCAGTGCTATTTGTGATATCTCAGCTGCCTGTGCATACATCGCATGATTCATAAACAGGCCAATGAGATTCTTGTAGGCTGCCAGATAGTCTGGTTTGAGAGATATCGCCAGATTAAAGTTTTCCATGGCCTGTTGGAGTTTCCCTTGGCGCTTGTAACAAACTCCCAGATTATTTCGCACGTGGGGTTGTTTTGGCTGAAGAGCAAGAGATGCAAGCATGTGCTCCTCAGCTTCGGGATAGCGACCAAGGCTAGAGTAGAGTGAACCGAGTAATTGTTTTGCAGCACCTACCAAGTCAACATTTTCTGGGCCATTGATGACCTCAAGATAGCGTTGCTCGGCGAGAGCGGTGTTGCCTGACTTGTGAGCCGATAGTGCTGAGTTAAGCAAAGCCTGATTAGGCATCTAATTTTATTTCCTCGTCTCAAATGCGTGTTGGGCGTCAGACCTTAAATGCGGTAATTGCCCAAGCAACGGGTAGTTTGTGCTCGGGCAGGATCACTGGCGCCTGAGTGATGCCGATAAAGTTTCGCTCGCTGAGTGCCTGCGTGATTTTTTCAATGTCCGATTGTGATGAAGCGGCATTACACATTTCCGTCAGCCTCATGATGTTTCTGTCGATATCGGCTGACATCTCTTCCAGCCAATTGGTGATATCAGCGAGGTCATAGGCGCTGCGCCTTTCATACAGTTGCTTAAAACCGAAATAGAGATGTGCGTGGGCACCTTCGGGGCAGTGCTTTATTGCTTGCTCGATAGTACGTTGAGACGCGGTAAAATTCTTTTGCTCTTTGATAGCCTCGGCAGGAGGAGGTGCTGTTGACGAAGACGCGGAGATGTTGAACGCACTGGTGACCAGTGCCAGGGCATCCGAAATAAAGTTGCTGTGTCTGGCAATTTTCGCCGCCTCTAACATTTTCTGATTCTTGCTGTCGATATAACCATCCTGGTAATGGCACAACAGCGAAAGCTGCCCTCCCGGTTTGACGAGTCGGGCGGCTTCGATAAAAGCATCTATGCCGGCATATTCCACACCAAACTGGCTAACTACAAAGTCAAAACTGCTGTCTGGTAAGGGTAATTCGGTCGCCGGGCAAACATGGACCGTGGTTGCGGGTATCCGCTGTTTCAGAATTGCGAGGGCAGGTCCGGAAATATCTGCTGCGTGCAATTCAAATTGATGAGTCGTCGGCAGATGAGAGAATATTGAACCTGCGCCTGCCGCGATATCGATGATACGGGCGTCGAGTGTTTGTTCGCGGAACAGTTGTTGCCAGTATTGGGCTAAAAAAGGATGTTTGCCACCTTGTTTGTTGACAAAGACTTCGCCTTCAGCGCCTTCATTTTGCCAGTATTCTGACCAGTTTTTGTCTTGTTGAGTCATGTGTCGATATTAACTGTTTTTGACCGGTGCTGCGTAAAAAACAAGCACAAAGGTGCTTTTTGCTAAAAAGTTTGGGCATCGAGCCGACAAAAAAAGGGCGATAAGTAAACTTATCGCCCTTTGATTTTGCCACAAGCCAGTTCGGCTTACTTAGCAAGTACTCATAGAGTGCTTAAAAAGTAACAGAACCTTTCACATACCATGTACGTCCGAAAACGTCATATGTCGCTGGGTATGTATTTGCCTGCTCTTGGTTGTCACCAAGGATCGGTGGCTCAGTGTCTAACAAGTTATCAACACCGACGTTCACAGCGAAATTGTCATTGAATGCGTAGGATACTGCCGCATCAAAGTAGTTTTCGCCGTCCAGTGTTTCAACGAAGTAGACTGTGCCTTCATCATCATCGGAGGTCTCACCAATATATCTCCACAGTAGCTGTGCAGTGAGATTGTCACGAGTCCAGTTGGCTGTCATGCGATGCTTGTACTCTGGTACAGGTTCACCACAGTCGTTACCGAATTCACCAGCACATGTGATGGTGTCAGCACCTTCAAATGGCGTGAAGTCGCTTTCGTTAGTGAATGTCCCTACGTAGTTGAGTCGCATATTGCCACCCATCAATTCCGTGTCATAGCTAGCCAAGACGTCGATACCGTTCAATGTGATAGAAGCAACGTTCTGAGAGCCGGTAGAAACAAAGTCGATCGTACCGTCTGCGCGACGTGTCACTGCGTTACAAAATGGTGAGCCTGCGCCTCCATTAGCATCGTCTGCGTCGTAACAAGTGGTGAGTACATTGTTGGCACCTCCACCGAAAGCAGCAATCGCGTCTTCGATCTCAATATCGAAGTAGTCGACACTGAAGGTTAGGCCCTCGATCATCTCTGGCTCAACCACAATTCCGACTGTCAATGTTTCAGCATCTTCTTCGGTCAGATTTGGATTACCACCAGATAGCTGTCGAACCTGACCCGCTGCGAGATTGATCGCAGGAGAGCCAACTACGCCTGCTGGAACGCCAGTTGCGACACAAATGGCTTGTACCGCTGCTGATGGAGCGCCTTCAGCAGCACATGGGTCAGTTGATCCTGGGAATCCTTCGCCCTGTGGAGAGAATAGCTCGCTAATGTTTGGCGCACGTACTGC